>Ga0209415_10000119_pt1 | contig 120326 bp, 102 predicted proteins | sample PeaSoiSIISIP2007_FD_187696 | JGI IMG/M metagenome (GOLD analysis project Ga0209415, IMG submission 187696) | Peat soil microbial communities from Weissenstadt, Germany - SII-SIP-2007 (SPAdes) (version 2) | ecosystem: Environmental > Terrestrial > Soil > Wetlands > Peat | place: Germany...
CGCGAGCGGACGTGATCGATCAGCATCGCGGCGGTCAAGCTCAGGGCATTGGCTTTACCGAGCGCGTGGCGCTCCAGGAATTCGAGATGGGTCTGCTTGCTGCGCTGCCATTTGGAGATCGTCTCGAATGCCTCGATATACCAACGGATCAGCCCGGCGAGCGTGGGAGCTCCTTGCTGCTCTCGGACAAGCGTGGCGGGATCTTCGAGCGCAACCTCGCGATGCCTGGCCCAGCTCAGCGCCGCTGTTCGATGCGCGAAGGTCTTGCTCTCCCGGTGAATGATCGCGGCCCCGCGGCGCATGCGGACGATTGCTGTATAGCGCGTGACGCCGTTGGCTTGTTTGCGGGCTTTGATAGTGGGCATGATGGCGTCTTTGGGGAGACATGCCATTCTTGTCTCCTTTATGTCTCCCCGGCAACCGCTAAACTCCCCGGAATGCACAGAAATCCCGCAGAAACCCGCAGTTCTGAAAGCCCTATGAAAATAGGCATTTCCATCGAGAAATCAGCCGCGACGATCGATCGCAGGCTCTCGGTCGCCCCTATGATGGATTGGACCGATCGGCATTGCCGCTACTTCCTGCGCGGCTTCTCGCCGCGCGTTCGGCTGTACACCGAGATGATCACGGCCGCGGCCGTTGTCCGCGGCGATCAGGCACGGCTGCTGCGCTTTTCCGAGGAGGAAAAGCCACTGGCTCTGCAGCTCGGCGGCAGCGACCCGGCGCTGCTGGCGGCCGCGGCACGTGCCGGTGCCGAGAGCGGCTACGACGAGATCAACTTCAACTGCGGCTGCCCCAGCGATCGTGTGCAGGCCGGCGCCTTCGGCGCCTGCCTCATGCAAACACCGGCGCTGGTCGCCGATTGCGTAGCGGCGATGCGCGCCGCCGTGAAAGTGCCAGTGACGGTGAAGATGCGCATTGGGGTGCTCGCGCCAGCGGCTGGGGCGGGCGATGTGGCGCGCTTCGATTCCGAGCACTATGTGCAGCTGCGTGATTTCACGGCCACCGTGGCGCAGGCCGGCTGCGAACATTTCATCGTCCACGCCAGAAGGGCGGTGCTGGGGGGGCTTTCGCCGCGCGAGAATCGCGCGGTGCCGCCGTTGCGATTCGATGTCGTGCAGCGGCTCGCGCGCGAGTTTTCGCACTTATGGATCGGGGTCAACGGCGGGCTGCGCACCGCGGCGCAATGTGAGACCGCATTGCTCTGGTGCGATGGCGTCATGCTTGGCCGCGAGGCCTATCACCGTCCGGCAGTGCTCACCGAGCTGCACCGCCACCTGTTCGACGATGGTTGGACGGGCCCGGACGCGCGCAGCATGCTCGAGCGCATGGCAGCCTATACCGAACGGGAGGTGATGGCCGGTGAGCGCGTCGCGGCGATTACCCGCCACATGCTCGGCCTGTGCGCCGGCAGCCCCGGCGCCCGTCATTTCCGGCAGTGCTTATCGGAGGGCGCGCGCACGCTCGGAGCCGGTGCGGGCGCCGCGGCCCGGGCCCGGCGACTCATGAGGCAAGCAGCCGCCCTGTGCGCGGCATAGCGGCCCGCGGAGGCTTGCGTATAATCTTACGCTGCGGTGACTTAAGCGAGCTTTCCGCCGATGCGCGACAGCAGTTACTTATAAGATCCGGATCGCATGGGCAAAGACATCGAGCTTGCGATTCTGTTCGCCGACGTGGTCGGCTCGACACGCCTATTTGAAGCGATGGGAGACCTGCGCGCGCGCGATATGGTCTCGACCTGCATCGATGTGATGCGGGAGGCCACCGAGCAGCACAATGGCACGCTCATCAAGACAATCGGCGATGAGGTCATGTCGACCTTTCCGACCGCCGACGACGCTCTGAATGCCGCCGGGCAGATGCAGAAACAGATCGCGGCGCATACTGAGTTGCGAGTCGAGGGCCAACCGGTATCGATACGCATCGGCTGCCATTTCGGCCCGGTGGTGCTCGAGAATCGCGATGTGTTCGGTGCCAGTGTGCATACGGCCAATCGTATGACCAGTCAGGCCAAGGCGGGCCAGATCATCACCACTTCGGCCACGGTCGAGCGCCTGTCGCCCGAGTGGCGCGCGTCGGTGCGGCAGATCGACGTTGCCACTATCCGCGGGCAGGGCGGGGAGGTCGCACTTTACGAGGTGCTGTGGCAGACCGAGGATGTCACTAGCATGCTGCCGGCGATCTCGCTCAACGGGCGCGATGCCCGCCGGCCTCGGCGGCTACGCTTGTCGGTGCAGGATCGGGAAGTGGTGCTCGACGAGCAGCGCACACACGTGGCGATAGGCCGCGCCGACGACAACGATATCGTCATTCGAGGCAATCTGATCTCGCGGCTGCACGCGCGCATCGACTTCAGCCGCAATCGCTTTACGCTCACCGACCAGAGCACCAACGGCACTTTCGTGCAGATCAGCGGCGAGGAGGAAGCCTTCGTCCGGCGCGATAGCATGCCCATCAAGGGCGAAGGGCTCATCGGCCTGGGACGCATTCCCGATCGCGACTCACCTCTGACGATTCACTTCGTTTGCGAGGACAGTTAGCCCAAGCGCCGCTCGAGCTCATCGAGCTCAGTCAACAGCGCGGCCGGTAGGCGCGTGCCAAATCCGCGCAGATACTCGCGCAGATTGGCGGCCTCCTCGCGCCACGCGGCGTTCGGCACAGCGGTGAGTGCCTCGAGCGCTTCCTGGCTGATGTTCAGGCCGTCGGTATTGAGATCCGAGGGACGCGGCATGTAGCCGATCGGCGTCTCGGTCGCGCCGGCGCGTCCCGCACACCGCTCGAGGATCCAGCACAGAACTCGCAGGTTCTCGCCAAAACCCGGCCAGAGGAATTTGCCCGCCGCGCTCTGTCGAAACCAGTTGACGTGGAAGATAGGCGGCGGGTACTTCAGCGCGGCGCCGATCTTGAACCAGTGCGCCCAGTAGTCGCCGAAGTTGTAGCCGCAGAACGGCTTCATTGCCATCGGATCGCGACGCACGACGCCGACCTGACCGGTCGCGGCGGCAGTGGTTTCCGAGGCAACCGAGGCCCCCACGAGCACGCCGTGCGACCAGTTGCGCGCCTGATAGACCAGCGGCGCAAGCTGGCGGCGCCGGCCGCCGAAAATCAGTGCCGAGATCGGCACGCCGCGCGGATCCTCCGCCGCCCGGGTATAGGCAGGATTCTGCGTCGCCGCCACGGTGAAGCGGGAATTGGGGTGCGCCGCCGGGCCGTTCTTCGGATCGTAGGCCCGTCCCAGCCAGTCGATGGCCGGCTGCCCGTCCAGGCCTTCCCACCACGGCTCATTGTCGACCGTCAGTGCCACGTTGGTGAACAATGCGTCGTGCCGGATCGTCTCGTAGGCATTGCGGTTGGTATGTTGGTTGGTGCCCGGCGCGACACCGAAGTAGCCCGACTCCGGATTGATGGCCCAGAGTCGGCCGTCCGGACCGGGCTGGAGCCAGGCGATGTCGTCGCCGATCGTGAAGACCTTCCACCCCGCCAGCGAATCCGGGGGGATCAACATCGACAAATTGGTCTTGCCGCACGCCGAAGGAAATGCCGCGGCCAGATAATGGGTCTCGCCGCGCGGATTGCGCAGGCCGACCAGCAGCATATGTTCGGCTAGCCAGCTCTCGTCGCGCGCCTGCCAGCTGGCAATGCGCAGCGCATGGCATTTCTTGCCGAGCAAGGCATTGCCGCCGTAGCCGGAGCCAAAGCTCTGGATCGACAGCTCTTCGGGAAAATGCATGATGAAGCGACGCTCGGGATTCAGATCGCCCACCGAATGCAGCCCGCGCACGAAAGTGCCCTCGGTTGCAATGCGCTCGAGCGCGGCGCGGCCCATGCGTGTCATGAGGGCCATGCTCAGCACGACGTAGGCACTGTCCGTGATTTCCACGCCGCAGCGCGCGTAGGGCGAGTCGAGCGGGCCCATGCAATAGGGCACGACATACAGCGTGCGCCCCTGCATGCAGCCGCGAAACAGCTCGCGCATCTTGGCCTTAGCCGCCGTCGGTTCCATCCAGTTGTTGTTGGGACCCGCATCCTCCTTGGAGCGCGTGCAGATGAAGGTCAAATGCTCGACGCGCGCCACATCGCTCGGATCGGATCGGTACAGAAAGCAGCCGGGATAACTCTTCTGATTGAGCTCACGCAGCTCCCCCTTGGCGGCGAGTTCACCGCGCAGGCGGCGGTACTCGAGCTGCGAGCCGTCGCACCACCGCACCTGGTCCGGCTGGGTCAGTTGCCGCACTTCGGCTACCCAGTCCGATACGTTTCTTGCCATATCGGACAGAGAAGCGAGAGTGTGGGGGACGGTCGCCATGTCGTATCCTCAGGCCAGCGCTGCGCATAGCAGGCACGAATTATACCGAGGGCACTGGGGCGCCGGTGCGTTTGCGGTCCGAGGCAGGTTGCATAATCCAACCATGACAGCGATGTCGACCATTTTCGGCAGTCAGGGGCCTCTGGTGGGGGCTCTCGAAGGCTTTCGTGTGCGTCCGGCGCAACAGCAGATGGCGGCGCGTATCGGCGAGGCCCTCGAGCAGCGCCAGCGGCTGCTGGTTGAAGCCGGCACCGGCACGGGCAAGACCTTCGCGTATCTGGTGCCGGCGCTGCTGTCGGGGTTGCGCGTGCTGATCTCGACCGGCACGCGCACGCTGCAGGACCAGCTCTATCACCGCGATCTGCCGCTGCTGGCGGCTGCCATGGGGCGGCCGGTACGAGTGGCTCTGCTCAAGGGGCGCTCGAACTATCTCTGCCAGGCGCGCCTTGCGTCCATCGGACGGCAGGGCGAGCTACTGCCGGCGCACGCCGACCCGTTGCTCGCGCGGATCATCGACTGGTCGCTCGGCACGCGCAGTGGCGATCTATCCGAGCTGCCGGAACTCGCCGACGCCCATCCGCTGCGGCCCCACATCAGCTCGACGCGCGAGAACTGCCTCGGCTCGCGTTGTGCGCACTACAGCGATTGCCATGTACTGCAAGCGCGTCGCACGGCTCTGGAAGCGGACATCGTCGTGGTCAATCACCACCTGCTGCTGGCCGACCTGGCGCTCAAAGAGGACGGTTTCGGCGATCTGCTGCCGAGCGTGGATGCGGTAATTCTCGATGAGGCGCATCAGTTGCCCGACCTGGTCAGCGAGTTCTTTGGCACCAGCGCGAGCAGTCGACAGATCGAAGTGCTCATGGCCGACCTGCGCACCGAGCTGCAAGCGGACGGTCTGGCGACGCCGCTCGATTTGCAGGCGCTGGCCCGAGTGGAGCGTGCACTGCTCGACAGTGTCGCCGCTTTGGGCCGCGATGAGCGGCATCTCGCCTGGCGTGAGTTGGCGCCGCACGCGCCGGCATGCCTGCAGGAGCTCGAGAGCGCGTTGCTTGAGTGTGCGCAGCGCCTGCGCGAGCGCGGCGCCGGTGGCGGCCTGGAACAATGCGCGCTGCGCGCCGAGCTGCTGGCCGCCTCACTGGCACAACTGCTCGATGAGTCAGCAGGGCCTGATTCGCTGCCCGGCGCGCGCACAGCCTCCACGCATGCGCACGGGTTCCTGTTGCGACTGCTGCCCTACGACGTGTCTGGGCGCTTCAGTGCATTGATCAACGCCCACGCCAGCGCCTGGATATTTACCTCGGCGACGCTCGCCGTCGGGGACGATTTCTCGCATTTCGCGAGCCGGCTGGGGCTGCAAGGGTCGGGAACAATGCGTTTCGAGAGCCCCTTCGATTACGAGCGCCAGGCGCTGCTGTATTTGCCGCCTGACATGCCCGAGCCCTCGAATCCGGGATTCACGGCCGCGGTGATCGCGACTGCGCGGCCGTTGCTCGAGGCGTCCGCAGGAGGCGCGTTCATACTGTTCACGAGCCACCGGGCGCTGCAGACCGCGGCCGGGATGCTCGCGAAGGCGCTGCCGGCCGATTGGCCACTGCTGGTGCAGGGCAGGGCGCCGCGCGAACAACTGCTGCGCCGCTTCCGCGCGAGCGGCCGTGCGGTGCTGCTCGGTACCGCAAGTTTCTGGGAGGGCGTTGACGTGCAGGGTCCGGCTTTGCGGCTGGTGCTGATCGACCGTCTGCCGTTTGCTTCACCCGAGGATCCGGTCGTGCGTGCGCGCATCGAGCATCTGGAATCTCAAGGCGCGAGTGCATTCAAGGATTACCAGCTACCCGAGGCCGTGCTGGCGCTCAAGCAGGGGGTGGGCCGGCTGATCCGCAGCGAGCAGGACCGCGGCGTGGTCGTGGTTTGCGATCCGCGCCTGACTGCGCGCAGCTACGGCCGCGTTTTTCGCGCCAACCTGCCGCCGATGGCACTCGTGCGCGACCCAGCGCCCGCGCTGGCGCTGCTGCGCGAGCTCGCCGGCGTCCGCGAGGACAGCGAGCCGCGCTCTGTGCCGGCGTGAAGCTGCTGGCGCTCGATTCCGCCACGGAGCTGTGCTCTGCGGCGCTGTGGATCGACGGTGCCTCGCTGACGAGGGAAAGTGCACGCCCGCGCGGCTCGGGCGAGGCCATCCTGAGCATGGTGGCGCAGCTGCTTTGCGAGTCGGGCCTCGATCTGGAACGGCTCGATGCCATTGCCGTCGGGCGCGGTCCCGGTGCCTTTACGGGTGTGCGGCTGGCGGTGGCGGTCGCCCAGGGCTTGGGTTTTGCGGCCGGTCTGCCGCTGTTGCCGGTGTCGGATTTGCGTGCACTCGCGCTGCAGGCCCTGGGTCAGGAAGCTGCCCCGGAGCGTGTGGTGATTTGCCAGGATGCGCGCATGGCTGAAGTCTATTGGGGATGCTTCGAGCGCGCGGGCGGCGCGCGGGCGGTGACCGCCGAGGCGGTCGGCGCGGCGACTGCGGTCCGCCTGCCCGAGCATTGGCACGGCGGCGGGGTGTGTGCCGCGGGTTCCGGGTTCGAGGCGTATCCAGCACTGCGTGCTCTAGCGGGATGGGAGCTGCGGGCCATTTGGGGACACTTGAGGCCACGGGCGCTCGAGATCGCGCAGCTCGCCGCCTTCGATGGGTTGGCAGCAGCCGTAGCGCCCGAGGCTGCCCAGCCGGTGTACTTGCGCGATGAAGTTGCAGCGCTTCCTGCACGAAACTGACACAATCCATTCCCGTGTCATTCAATTGCAACAAATGCACCCTAAGGTGCCCGGGCATGGTTGCAACAATATGACTTCCAAGCAGATTTTGATCGTGGAGGACGAGCGGCCGATCCGCGAGATGATCGCCTTCGGATTGAAGCGCGCGGGCTTCGAGGTACGCGAGGCCGAGGATTGCCGCGCCGCGCGCGCTGCGCTCGCCGATCGACGCCCCGACCTCGTACTGATCGACTGGATGCTGCCGGATACCAGCGGCTTGGAACTCACACGCTCCCTTAAGCGCGAGCGCGATACGCGCGACCTGCCCGTGATCATGCTCACGGCGCGCGCCGAGGAAGGCGACAAGGTGGCGGGGCTCGACGGCGGCGCCGACGACTACATGACCAAGCCATTTTCGCCGCGCGAGCTGATCGCTCGCGTCAATGCCGTGTTGCGCCGCAGCGGAGTACAGGATGAGACCGAGCGCGTGCAGTTCGACGAGCTGAGCCTCGATCGCGCCGGACACCGCGTCATGGTCGCAGAGCGCACGGTCCCGCTGGGCCCCACCGAATACCGATTGCTCGAATTCTTCATGACGCATCCGGAGCGCGTCTATAGCCGCGAGCAGTTGCTCGATCGCGTCTGGGGCGGGAACGTCTATGTCGAGGAGCGCACGATCGACGTCCACGTGCGACGCCTGCGCAAGGCGCTGGAAGACTTCGGCTACGATCGGCTGGTGCAGACCGTGCGCGGCGCAGGCTACCGATTTTCGGCTCGTCCCGAAGTCTGAGAGCACGTACACGGCGCCCGCGCGCAATGAATTCTTCGGCTTGGCTGTTCTTGGGCGTGCGCCTGTCGCTGGCCGTCGCGCTCGGATTGGCCCTGGGCGCAGTGTTCGGTGTCCCCTGGACCGGCCTCGGCGTGGTGCTGGTGATTTATCTCGCCTGGCATCTGGCCGATCTGATGCGTGTGCTGCGCTGGCTGCGCCGGGACGAGCCCGAGCTCGCCCCTGATATCGCCGGCCCTTGGGGCGATCTAGTGGCAATGATCGTGCGGCTCTACCGCCGCAAGCAGTTTCACAAGCAGCGGCTGCTGCGGCTGCTGCGCGAGCTGCGCCGCTCGACTGCGGCCATGCCGGATGGCGTCGTGGTGCTCAACCCGCAGGCCGAGATTCTCTGGTTCAATCGCACTGCGGCGCGCTTGCTGGGTCTGCGCGGCAAGGGTGATATTGGCCTGCGCATCGAGAACCTGGTGCGCTCGCCGGAATTCGTGCGCTATCTGCGGCGCGGGCAGTACGCTCTGCCGGTGATGCTGCGCTCGAACGTCGGGGTCGAGCAGTACCTGTCGATGCAGATCGTCCCTTATGGCGCCGGTCAGCTGCTGGCGCTGGTACGCGATGTCACGCGCCAGGCCCGGTTGGAAGCTATGCGCAAGGATTTCGTTGCCAACGCCTCGCACGAGCTGCGTTCGCCGCTCACCGTGATCTCCGGCTATCTCGAGACCCTGACGCAGGATCCGAGCATCGATCCGGCGATCGCCGGACCCTTGCAGGAGATGCGCCGCCAGGCGCTGCGTATGACCGGCATCGTGCAGGATCTGTTGGAGCTGTCACGTCTCGAGGCCTCGGACCGGGCCGCGCCGTCGCAGCCCATCGACGTGGTCGCGCTCATGGCGCAGCTGCGCCGCGACGTGCTGGCGCGCTCGGTGCATCCCGCGCAGGTGCTCACGCATGCAGATTCGAGCTCGAAGCTGCTCGGCGAGGATGAGCTCATCCACTCGGCCTTCGCCAACCTGGTTGACAATGCCGCCAAGTACACGCCGCCGGAGGGTTCACTGCAGATGCGCTGGTGGACCGATGAGCAGGGCGGCCACTTTTCGGTGGTCGATACCGGCATCGGCATCGCCGCGGACCATATCCCACGCCTGACCGAGCGCTTCTACCGCGTCGACAGCGGCCGCAGCCGCGAGACCGGTGGTTCGGGCTTGGGGCTGGCGATCGTCAAGCATGTGCTGCAGCGGCACGGCGCGCAGCTGTCCATAGAGAGCCAGGAAGGCCGTGGCAGCAATTTCACCTGCCATTTCCCGAGCGATCGGGTCGAGCGCGCTGCCTGAATCGCCCCCGAGGTGCGACGCGCATCGCGCGCAGGAGGCGAGGCTTGCGCTATATTAGCGTGCGCGTCGCGCCGCCGCCCGGCGCCTTCCGAATACGAGGCCGCTCCATGGAAGCCGCTGATCTGAGCCATCACACGTCGAAGCGTTTCAACGAGGACCTCGAGCACGTTCGCAGCAAGGTGCTGGCGATGGGAGGGTTCGTCGAGGAGCAGCTCGGGCGCAGCCTGACGGCGCTCGTCGAGGGCGACAGCGCACTCGGCCGCTCAGTCGCGCAGGACGACTACAAGGTCAATGGCATGGAAGTGTCCATCGATCAGGAGTGCAGCCGTATCCTCGCGACGCGCGCGCCCGCGGCCGGGGACCTGCGCATGATAGTCGCCACCATCAAGACCATTACCGATCTGGAGCGTATCGGTGATGAGTGCGAGAAAATCGGCCAAATTGCGGCCCGCCTCGCCACCATCGAACGTCCCGCGAATCGCTATCGCGAGGTTAAGCATCTCGGACGCACGGTCCAGATCCTCATGCACGACACCCTGGATGCGTTCGCGCGGCTCGATGCCGAGGCGGCGCTCAAGACCTGCCGGCAGGACCGCATCGTCGACGAGGAGTACGAGGCGATTCAGCGTCAGTGCATCACCTTCATGATGGAGGACCCGCGCACGATCCGTCGCGGGCTGGATGTCATGTGGGTAGTGCGCTCGCTCGAACGCATCGGCGATCATGCCAAGAACATCTGCGAGTACGTGATCTACATGGTTCACGGCAAGGACGTGCGGCACACCTCGCTCGATCACGTCGAGCGCGAACTCGCCGAGCGCGCGGCGCGCCAGCGTTGAGCCTGCGGCGCGCCCTGAACGGCGCAGGAGCGCTCGTCTGCCTCGGGCTGCTCAGCTACGCCTGGTACGCGCAGAGTGCGCTTGGGCTCGAACCGTGCCCGCTGTGCATCTTTCAGCGCGTCGGCGTCGCAGCCCTGGGCGTGCTGTTCCTGCTCGCGGCGCTGCAGAACCCCGGGCGCAGCGGTGCGCGCGCGTACGGCGTGCTGCTGCTGCTGGCCATGCTCGCGACCGTGGCTGTTGCCGCACGCCACCTTTGGATCCAGCACCTGCCGGAGGGAGCCGTACCGGCCTGCGGCGCATCGCTCAACTACATGCTCGAAGTCTTTCCGCTCGCCGACGTCATCCGCAAGGTTCTGAGCGGATCGGGCGAGTGCGCCCGAATCAGCTGGACGTTTCTCGGACTGTCGATGCCGGGCTGGGTGCTGATCGCCGCGTTGGCTCTGGGTGTGCTGGCAGGCTATGCGAACCTGCTATCACGCCGCAATTGAGACATTGCGGCGCTGTCCGCGTCCGTTCAGGTCAGCAGATTGCGCAGCGCTGAGAGATAAATCGCATGCAGCGTATCGATGTCCTCGACGCGTACCGATTCATTGACTTTATGGATGCTGGCATTCACGACGCCGAGCTCTACCACCTGCGCGCCCATCGGCGCGATGAAGCGTCCGTCGGAGGTGCCGCCGCCGGTCGAGAAGGCCGGCGTCGCCCCGGTGATAGCCGACACCGCGGCACTGACTGCGCGCGATAGCTCCCCGGGCGTGGTGTAAAAGGGCTCGCCCGACACATACCATTCGAGCGAGTATCGGACGCGATGGCGCTCCAGGATCTGCTCGACGGTGCGCTTGAGACCCTCGAGCGTCTGCACCGGCGAGTAGCGCAGATTGAAGCGCGCTTTGAGCTCTCCGGGTATGACGTTCGGCGCGCCGGTGCCAGCGGTGAGGTTCGAAATCTGAAAGCTCGTGGGCTGGAAATGCTCATTGCCCTGATCCCAGACCCGGCTGGCGAGCTCGGCCAGTGCCGGCGCGAAGCTATGCACCGGGTTCTCGGCGAGCTGCGGATAGGCGATGTGACCCTGGACTCCGTGTACGGTCAGGCGGCCCGATAGCGAGCCGCGCCGGCCAATCTTGACGGTGTCGCCGACCGTGCGCTCGCTCGAGGGCTCGCCTACGATGCACCAGTCGATGCGCTCGCTGCGCGCGCGCAGCGTTTCGACGACACGCTTGGTGCCGTCGACCGACGGACCTTCCTCGTCACTGGTGATCAAAAAGCTGATGGCGCCGCGATGGGTGGGGTGCGCGGCGATGAAGTCTTCGGTGGCGGTGACCATCGCCGCCAGCCCGCTTTTCATGTCGGCGGCGCCCCGGCCGTACAGCATGCCGTCGCGGATCGTGGGCCTGAAGGGATCGGAGAGCCATTCTTCGAGCGGCCCGGTTGGAACGACATCCGTGTGTCCGGCGAAGCACAGCACCGGCCCGCCCCGGCCGTGCCGCGCCCAGAAATTATCGACATTGCCGTAGCGCAGCCTCTCGACTTCGAAGCCGAGGTCCGCCAGGCGGCTTGCGAGCAGTTCCTGGCAGCCCTCATCGGAGGGGGTCACCGAGGCGCGGGTGATGAGCGCCTGCGTCAGATCCAGCGTCGCGGACATCGAATTCCTGCACAGCCAAAGGCTTGGGACTTATACGGGGTGGGGAAGGTGTCGGCAAGAGCTGACATGAATCTGTCATGCACGGCCGTATACCATCAGCAGATGAGCACCGAAGGTCTCGGCCACCACATCTCGAGCCGCTACAACGAAGACCTCGAGCGGCTGCGCGGCAGCGTCATGGAGATGGGTGGATTGGTGCAGCGGCAGCTGACGCAGGCGATTGGCGGCATCACCGAGCCGGATGCGCACGTGATCGTGCGCGTGATACAGGAGGAGCTGCGGATCAATCAGCTCGAACGCACGCTCGACGAGGAGTGCAGTCGCATTCTGGCCACGCGCGGCCCGACGGCATCGGACCTGCGGCTGATCATTACGATCCTCAAGACCATCACCGATCTGGAGCGCATCGGTGATGAGGGGGAAAAGATAGCCGCCATCGCCGCGCGGCTCGCTATCCGCGAGCGTCCTAACGGCCGCTATCGGGAGCTGCGCAACCTCGGCGAGCTGGTCATTGAAATGGTGCACGATACGCTCGACGCCTTTGCGCGGCTGGACGTCGAGCTTGCGCTCGCCGTGCTCCGGCGCGACCGCACCGTAGACGAGGAATACGAAGCCATACACCGCCAGAGCATCACCTTCATGATGGAGGATCCGCGCTCGATCCGCCGGGCGCTGGATGTCATGTGGGTGGTGCGCTCGCTGGAGCGCATCGGCGATCACGCCAAGAACGTCTGCGAGTACGTGATCTACCTCGTGCACGGCAAGGATGTGCGCCACACCCGCCTCGAGGAGATCGAAAAGGAGCTGCACGCCTCCAAGGGCTGAAGGCGCGTATACGCTTCTGGTAGTGTAGGCGCATGAGTCATCTATGGAACCAACAGTAGGCGTCATGGCTTCGGGCTCCAACGTATCCGGTTTTCCACCCGCAACCGATATCGATACCGGTGTCATTCCGATCCGCCCGAGCGGTCGCGGCATGATGCAGATGGCCGTGGACGAAAGCCGCCGTTCGGCCGCGCTCAAGGCCCCGATCAAGGCGCGCGCCGAAGCGCTCGGCTTCTACTATGGGGAGTTCAAGGCGCTCAAGGATCTCAATATCGACATTCGCGAAAAGCAGGTCACCGCGCTGATCGGTCCGTCCGGCTGCGGCAAGAGCACTTTTCTGCGCTGCTTCAACCGCATGCACGATCTCACGCCGGGCACGCGCTACGAAGGGCGCATCATGCTGATGCCGGAGGACATGAATCTGGTGGCGCCGGAGGTCGATCCGATCGAGGTTCGCATGCGCATCGGCATGGTGTTTCAGAAGCCCAATCCGTTTCCGAAAGCGATCTACGAGAATGTCGCTTACGGCCTGCGTATCCGCGGCGTGCGCTCGCAGCTGCGCATCCAGGAGGAAGTCGAGAAGGCGCTGCGCGGGGCGGCGCTCTGGGACGAGGTCAAGGACCGTCTATCGAGCTCAGCGATGTCGCTCTCCGGCGGTCAGCAGCAGCGTCTGTGCATCGCACGGGCGCTGGCGACCAATCCCGAGATCCTGCTGTTCGACGAGCCGACCTCCGCGCTCGACCCGATTGCCACCGCGCGCATCGAGGAGCTGATCGCCGCGCTGCGCGAGCAGGTCACGGTACTCATCGTGACGCACAATATGCAGCAGGCGGCGCGCGTTTCCGACTATACGGCCTTCATGTACCTGGGCGAGCTGATCGAGTTCGACGAGACCTCGCGCATCTTCACCAATCCCGGGCGCAAGGCCACCGAGGATTACATTACCGGCCGTTACGGCTGACACGGCCGCGCGGCGCAGCGCGCTCGAGACAGCGGCCAAGTCCCGCAGCAGTGGCCTAGTCCGAATCGCGCAGCAAGTCGTTGAGTGAGGTTTTGGCGCGCGTTTGCTGATCCACGCGCTTGACGATCACGGCACAGTACAGGCTATGCGTGCCGTCCTTGGACGGCAGTGAACCGGCGACTACGACCGAGCCGGCGGGAACGTGACCTTGGAAGATTTTCCCGCTGCTGCGCTCGTATATGCGCGTGCTCTGGCCGATGAACACACCCATCGAGATGACCGAGCCCGCGCCGACGATGACGCCCTCGACGATTTCCGAGCGCGCACCGATGAAGCAATCATCCTCGATCACGGTCGGTGCAGCTTGCAGCGGCTCGAGCACGCCGCCAATGCCGACGCCGCCCGACAGATGCACGTTGCGGCCGATCTGTGCACAGGAGCCCACCGTCGCCCAGGTGTCGACCATGGTGCCTGCGCCGACGTACGCTCCGATATTCACGTAGCAGGGCATCAATACCGTGTTGGGCGCGATGTAGGCGCCGCGGCGCACCAATGCGTGCGGCACCACACGGGCGCCCTGGCGCGCGAACAGGTCGGCGTCGGCGCCGGCATATTTGAGCGGTACTTTGTCGTAGAAGCGCGCGTAACCTGCATCGATCACGCGGTTGTCGTGTGTGCGGAAATACAGCAGCACCGCCTTCTTGAGCCAGGCGTGCACCTGCCATTGGCCTGCGATCGGCTCCGCGACCCGACAGGAGCCGCCGTCGAGCGCATCCATGGCCGCTTCGATGGCGCCGCGCGTCTGCGAATCGACGGTCGAGCTCGTCAGCTGTGTTCGCCGCTCATAGGCGGCATCGATGATCTGTTGCAGCTCGTTCATCACCATGGGACTGATCACTGCTTGCCTCGGCGCTGGCGCACGGCACGGCGGTCAGGGTATTCTGAGGGCTGCCGCGCCTGTTTGACTACTGCGCTGCCCGCCGCGTCTATAGCCCGGCTTCAAGGCGCTTCGCTAGGTTTGAGCTATGCAAACACTCTACGCGTCCGAAGACGCGTCCTCCCCCCAGCCCCAGATCCGCAGTAGCCTCGCAGGCCATGCGCTGTATCTCGACATCGACGGCACGATCCTCGATCTGGCGCCGAACCCCGAAGACGTCGAGGTGCCGGTCTGGATGGTGCCGCTGCTGCAGCGGCTGTGGCTCAAGCTCGACGGCGCGGTCGCGTTCGTCAGCGGTCGCAGCGTCGCCGCGATCGATACTTTGTTCCGCCCGCTGAGGCTGCCGACCATCGGCGTGCACGGCGGGGAAATCCGCGTCAGTGGGGATCGCATCATCGTCGACGAATCGCTGGCAGCCGAGCTGCAGGCGATGCTGCCCTTGCTGCACGATGCAACCGCATATCTGCCGGGCGTGCGTCTCGAGAACAAGCGCTGCGCGATCGCACTGCATTACCGCAGCGTGCCCGAGCGCGGCCACGAGGTGCTTAAACTCGCGGAGATGGTGGTTGCCAGACTCGGTGCGGCCTTTGCGGTATTGGTGGGCAAGTGCGTCGTCGAAATCCGGCCGCGGCACCTCACCAAGGGTGCGGGCATCCGCCGCCTCATGGAACGCGAGCCGTTCCGCGGCCGCAGTCCGATCTTCGCCGGTGACGACGTCACCGACGAGGACGCGTTCCAGGTCGTCAATCATATGGGTGGCATCAGCGTGCGCGTCGGCGAAGCTGCGCCGACTGCCGCCACTTATCGCCTAAGCGACCCGGATGAGTTGCGCCGCTGGTTGCTGGAGATAGCTCAACCTTGAACGAGGCGAGCGCAGCCAATCTCGACTTGGGGCTGATCGGCAATTGCCAGGTGGCATCGCTGATCGACAACCTGGGCACGCATGTCTGGACCTGCCTGCCGCGGTTCGATGGCGACCCGGCGTTTTGCCAGCTGCTGGCCGGGTCGAACCCGTCCGCACGGCAGGGCCGCTGGGCAGTCGAACTGATCGACCGAGTCGCCTGTACTCAGGCTTATGAGCGCAACACGGCGATCCTCGAGACCACACTGAGCGATTCGAGCGGAGCGGTGGTATCGATTACCGACTTCTGCCCCCGCTTTCGGCAGTATGGCCGCAATTTTCGGCCCGCCATGCTGGTGCGCATCGTGCGGCCGTTGGCCGGTCGTCCGCGCCTGCGCATGCTGCTCTCGCCGGCGGAGAATTACGGCGAACGCGCGCGCCGATCGATCATTGGCTCGCACCATATCCGCTATCTCGGCCGGGATTTCGATCTGCGGCTCACGACCGACGCCAGCATTGCCGCCATCCAGCAACAGAGCGTATTCATACTCGATCACTCGCTGGCGTTCATTCTCGGCCCGGATGAGACCATACACGAATCGGTGCCGATGCTCGCGCAGCGCTTGCTCGATGCAACGCGCGAATACTGGACTGACTGGGTGCGCACCCTGGCGGTGCCGTTCGAGTGGCAGGAGGCGGTCATTCGCTCCGCCATCACGCTCAAGCTCTGCAGCTACGAGGATACCGGTGCGATCATCGCGGCCATCACGACCTCCATTCCCGAGAGTCCAGATAGCGGACGCAACTGGGACTATCGCTTCTGCTGGATCCGCGACTCCTATTTCACGATCCAGGCCCTCAACAGGCTTGGCGCGACGCGGACCATGGAGGGCTACTTACGCTTCATACAGAACCTGACCGCCACGCCGCCGCTGAAACTTCAGCCGTGCTATGCGATCGACGGCGACGTCAGGCTCGATGAGACCGTGGTGCCTCATCTGCCCGGCTATCGCGACATGGGGCCGGTGCGTATCGGCAATGCTGCGTACGCTCAGGAGCAACTGGACGTATATGGTGCGGCCATTCTCGCCGCCACTCAGAGTTTCTTCGACGATCGGCTGGTGCAGCCAGGCACCAGGGCGCTATTCAGCGCTCTGGAGCCGCTCGGCGAGCAGGCGGTCGCGGTGTTCGGACAGGTGGATGCCGGCATCTGGGAGTATCGCGGCCGTACCGCGGTGCATACATTCTCGGCCACGGTGTGCTGGGCCGCGGCGGATCGATTGGCGCGTATCGCCAGCCGCCTGGGCTTGGCCGATCGCGAGCGCTACTGGCGTGGCCACGCAACGCCGATGGGCCGGCAGATCGTTGAAAGCGCCTGGTCGGCGGCTCTCAACAGTTTCACCACGACGTTCAATGGCGATGCCGTCGATGCAAGTCTGCTGCTGCTCGCGGAAATCGGTCTCATCGACTGGCGCGATCCCAAGTATGTCAGCACCGTGCGGCGCATCGGCAGCACGCTGCGACGCGGACCGTTCCTGGCGCGTTACGTGGAGCCCGATGACTTCGGCGTGCCGCAGGTCGCCTTCAGTGTCTGTACTTTCTGGTACATCAACGCGCTGTACGCTACGGGTGAGCGAGAGCAGGCGCGAGAGCTGTTCGGGGAAATGCTCAGGCGCCGCAACAGCGTGGGCCTCATGTCGGAGGATCTGGCGCCGCAGAGCGGCGAGCTGTGGGGCAATTACCCCCAGACCTACAGCATGGTCGGCATCATCAATAGCGCCATGCGTCTCTCGCGCTCCTGGGAGGACGCGCTGTGAACGGCCTGGTGGCCGATCAGGTGGCGAGAAACTGACGTAAGCGTGCGGCCGCTTCCAGGCACTGCGGCAGATCGGGCACCAGCGATATGCGCACCCGGCCGCGGCCCGGATTCTCGCCGTGGGCTTCGCGCGCCATGAAACTGCCCGGCAGCACGATCAGATGCGCGGCCTCGTACAGTGCGCGGGCGAAGCGCGCGTCATCGCCATCGACCCGGGCCCAGAGATAGAAGGCGCCGTCGGGCATCTCGAGCGGCAGCACGCTGCGCAGAATCGGCAGCACCTGCTGGAACTTCTGCTGATACAGGTGACGGTTGGCGCTGACGTGCCGATCATCGCTCCAGGCGGCAATGCTGGCCCGCTGGGTCGGTACCGGCATCGCGCTGCCGTGGTAGGTGCGGTAGAGCAGGAAACGCTCGATAAGTTGCGCGTCGCCCGCGACCAGCCCGGAGCGCAGCCCCGGCAGGCTCGAGCGTTTCGACAGACTGTGGAACACGACGCAGCGCTTGAATGCACAATTGCCGGACTGGGCAGCCGCCTGCAACAGGCTCGGGCTCGGATCGGTCTCATCCAGGTAGAGATCGGCATAGCACTCATCGGCGGCGATGATGAAGCCATAGCGATCAGCCAGCTCGAGTGCGAAGCGCAGATAGTGCAGCGGCAGCACTTTCCCGGTCGGATTACCCGGAGAGCACAGAAACAGCAGCTGGCAGCGGCGCCAGACCGCAGCCGGGACCGCATCGAGATCGGGCACGAAGCCGCCTGCGGCGGTCGTGTTGAGAAAATAGGGCTCGGCTCCCGCCAGCAGCGCCGCACCCTCGTAGATCTGGTAGCCGGGGTTGGGCATCGCCACCAGCGCGGCGCGGCGCGGATTGACCACGGTCTGCACGAATGCAAACAGCGCCTCGCGCGTGCCATTGACCGGTAATACCATGGTTTCCGGATCAAGCTGCAGACCGGAGGTCGCAAAGCGGCGCTGCAGCGCGCCCGCCATGGCCGCGCGCAGCTCCGGCAGACCACGCGTTGCCGGGTAGCTGCCGAGCTCATGCAGACTTGCCGCGAGCCTCTCGAGCACGAAGGCCGGCGGTTCGTGCCGAGGTTCGCCGATCGACAGGGATATGTTCGACAGATTCGCCGGCGGCGTCGCGCCCGCGAGCAATTGGCGCAGTCGCTCGAACGGATACGCCTGCAGCCGCGCCAATCCCGGATTCATGCCAGGCGTTGATCGAGGGCGTCGGTCAGTCGCAGGCGCAAGCGTTCGGCGGCGGCCTCATCCAACGGTCGCTGCGCCCGGTCGGTGACGTAGAACACGTCCTCCGCGCGCTCACCGAGCGTACTGATCTTGGCGGCGTGAAGATCGACGCGTTCTTCCCACAACACCTTGCCGACATCGCACAGCAGGCCAGGGCGGTCGGCGGCCGTGAGCTCGAGCACCGAGCGGCGATTGCGCTCGTCGACGCTGATGGCGATCTGAGTGGGTGTCTTGAACACCCGCATTTGCCGCGTCGCGCGCCTGGACACCGCTAGCGGCGCTTCCTCCGGCCGCTGCAGCGAGCGCCAGAGCGCATGCTCGATTTCGGCCAGCCGCTCGGTGTCGCTGATCGTCGCACCGTCTTCCTCGAGCACGTGGTAGGAGTCGAGCGAAAAGCCGTTGCCGACCGGCGTGATGCGCGCTTCGAGAATGTTCAGACCGAGCTGATCGAGTACCGCGGTGGCGCGGGCGAAGCCGTGGCGCCGATGCGGCGCGTAGATCATGACCGCGGTCGTGCCGAGCTCGCTTTGGGGCTCGACCGATACCAGGGCTTCATCGGCATTGGCTTCGCCGGCCGCAGCCAGAGCGCGCGTATGCCGCGCGATTTCCTCGGGTGCATGCCGCAGGAAGTAGACCGTCGGCAGTGGCGACCAGGCGCGCTCGATCGCCGAGGGCTGCATGCCCGAGCCGCGCAGCAAGGCGCGCGCGCTGTCCTGATGCTCGCGCATGAGCTCATCCTGATCCACCGGCGTTTCCAGGCCGCGACGCAGTGCCCGCTTGACGCGTTCATAGAATTCGTGGAACAGCGCCGCCTTCCACGAATTCCACAACTTCGGGTTGGTGCCGCGTACGTCGGCGCAGGTCAGCACATAGAGGTAGTCGAGATGAGACTCGTCGCCGACTTTACGCGCGAATTCGTTGATGACCTGAGGATCGCCAATGTCCTGCTTCTGCGCGGTCATCGACAGCAACAGATGGTTCTTGACCAGCCAGGCCACCAGGCGCGCATCGTAGCGCGACAGTCCCTGCTCGAGACAGAAGGCCTCGGCGTCGACCGCTCCGAGGTCCGAGTGATCACCGCCGCGACCCTTGGCGATGTCGTGAAACAGCGCTCCGAGGTAGACGATTTCCGGTTTCGGCAATTGCTGCATGATGGCTGAGACCAGCGGCAGTTCATGATCGAATTCGCTGATGGCCAGCCGGCGCAGATTGCTGACCACGAACAGCGTGTGCGCATCGACCGTATAGGCGTGGAACAGGTCGTACTGCATGCGGCCGACGACGCGGCCGAAGGCCGGGATATAACGGCCGAGTACACCGTAGTCGTTCATGCGCCGCACTTCGTGCGTCACGCCGCGCGGCGCGCGCAGAATCTCGAGAAACAGACGGTGATTGCGCGGATTCTGGCGAAATTCCTCGTCGATGAGCCACAGGTTGCGAGTCACTGCACGAATGGTGCCGGCCCGCACGCCGCGAATCTGCGGATTCTGTTGCAGCAGCACGAACAATTCGAGCAAGGCCGAGGGCAGTCGCGCAAATACGTCCTCATTGACCGCTTCGAGATAATCGTTGCGCACCTGAAAGCGCGGATTGAGCGGCTGCGGCGGTCCGCGGTCGCTCAGAATCGCCTCGCGAAACAACTGCAGCAGCAGCTCGTTGAGCAGCGCGACATCCATGACGGTGCGGTAGTAGCGCTGCATGAGCTGCTCGACCGCCAGGGTGTAGGAAGCATCTTCGTAGCCGAAGCTGTGCGCCAGCTTGATCTGGTAGTCGAACAGCAGCCGGTCTTCGTGCCTTCCTGCCAGCAAATGCAGACCGAAGCGCACCTTCCACAGAAATGACTGCGCCTGCTTGAGCCGCCGCAGTTCCGAGGGCGTCAAAAAGCCGAGCGTGACCAGTTCATCGAGCGATTCGGCGCCGAAGTGCCGCTTCGCCACCCAGCCGATGGTGTGGATATCGCGCAACCCGCCCGGCCCGGTCTTGACGTTCGGCTCGAGGTTGTAGGCCGTGTCGTTGGCTTTGAGACGCCGCTCCTGCTGTTCGCGGACTTTGGCCTCGAAGAATTCGCGCACCGGCCAGATCCGGTCCGGGGCCAGCGCCTCGCGCATGGCCGCGAGCAGCTCGGCCGAGCCGGCCAGTCGGCGCGATTCCATGAGTGTCGTCATGACGCCCACGTCGGCTGCACTTTCCTCGGCGCATTCAGCCACGGTGCGCACGCTGTGTCCGACCTCCAGGCCGATGTCCCACAAAAAGGCCACCAGCTGCTCGACGCCGGCTCGCTCCTGTTCCGCCAGCGGTGCCGGCACCAGCACCAGAATGTCGATGTCCGAACAGGGATGCAGTTCACCGCGGCCGTAGCCGCCGACGGCCACCAGCGTCAGGCGTGCGGCCAGGTCGGTCGGCAGGCGTTGCTGCCAGAGTGAACGCAGCAGCAGATCGGTGAAGCGCGCGCGCGCGCGCACCAGCGCCTCGACCGGCTCCTCCTCGACGAAGCGCGTGCGCAACTCCGACTGCGCCTGCCGCAGCAGGTTACTGCAGCTCTCGGCCGCGGCCTGGCTTTCGGCGATCAGGGCGGGCAGGCGATTGAGCAGCGGCCAATCGATCGGCGCTGGCGCGTCGGGCGGGGCGTCCTCCAGCACCGATGGGTCGGAAAGCGCCATGGTGAGCCTCGGCTTCAGTGTGCCGCGCGCGGGCTCAAGGTCAGCACCTCGTGACCGTTCGGCGTCACCAGGACCATATGCTCCCACTGCGCAGACAGCGAATGATCCTTCGTCACGACGGTCCAGCCGTCGGGCAACACGCGCACGTTGCGCTTGCCGGCATTGATCATCGGCTCGATCGTGAACACCATCCCGGCTCGAATCTCGAGCCCGGTGTCCGGTTCGCCATAGTGCAAGATCTGCGGGTCCTCATGATAGATGCGGCCGATTCCATGCCCGCAGTATTCGCGCACCACCGAGAAGCCCTCTGTCTCGGCCAGGTTCTGGATTGCGTGGCCGATGTCGCCCAGATGTGCGCCCGGACGCACCAGTTCGATCGCGCGCCACATGGCGTCCTTGCAGACCTCGGCCAGGCGCTGGCCGAGCACCGGCGGTTTGCCGGCGAAGTACATGCGGCTGGTATCGCCGTGATAGCCGTCCTTGATGACGGCGATGTCAATGTTGAGGATGTCGCCGCTCTTGAGGCGACGCTCATTCGGAATGCCGTGACAGACCACATGGTTCACGGAAGTGCAGACCGTCTTCGGAAAACCGCGGTAACCGACGTTCGCCGGCACGGCCCGCTGCACGTTGACGATGTAGTCGTGGCAGATGCGATCGAGCTCATCGGTGCTGACGCCGGGGATCACGTGATCGCCGATCATGTCGAGCACATCGGCTGCCAGAGCGCCGGCAATCCGCAGCTTCTGCTGCTCCTCGGGCGTTTTCAGGGAGATCTGTGTAGTGCGCAGCATACGGCCTCTCGGCAGGGCTTAAAGCATTGTTCGGGCTGGAACTTCATGGTATAAAGCGCGGCCTTTTTTGGCAACGCAATCCACACGCGCATCACGAACCTGTGACCGGGTGTCCGAAAGCGGAACCTGCGCTTGCTGCTCAAGCCCCGCAGTGTCCCGCCCAAGGATCGTCAGCAGGGATGCGCGGAGGCCACAACCCGAACAGGAGCTCCAATTCATGCCCAGCGTGTCGATGCGACAGATGCTGGAGGCGGGTGTTCATTTCGGACATCAGACCCGCTTCTGGAACCCGAAGATGGAACCATTCATTTTCGGCGAGCGCAACAAGATCCACATCATCAACCTCGAGAAGACGCAGCCGTTATTTGCTGATGCAGCGTCATTTATCAAGCATATAGTGGCCGACGGCGGCACGGTGCTGTTCGTCGGCACCAAGCGCTCGGCGCGCGAGGCGATCCAGAAGGAAGCCGTGCGTGCGGCCATGCCATATGTCAACCAGCGCTGGCTCGGCGGCATGCTGACCAACTTCAAGACCATCCGGGGTTCGATCAAGCGCCTGGGCGAGTTGCAGGAGATGGCGAGTTCCGGTGCGCTCGACAAGCGCGGCAAGAAGGAGGCGACCCAGCTGCGGCGCGAAATGGTCAAGCTCGAGCGCAGTCTCGGCGGCATCAAGGGCATGGAGGCGCTCCCGGATGCGCTCTTTGTCATCGATGTCGGACACGAGCACATCGCGATCCACGAGGCCAGGAAGCTCGGCATTCCAGTGGTGGCGGTGGTGGATACCAATTGCTCGCCCGAGGGCATCGAGCATGTAATCCCGGGCAACGACGATGCCATGCGCGCCATCGCGCTGTACGCGGCGGCGGTTGCCGATGCCGTGCTCGAGGGCAAGTCCTCGGTGCCGCAGGTCGCGGTCGGTGAGGACGAATTCGTCGAGCTCGACGAGGAAGGCAATCCGCGCCGCCGCAGCGGCAAGCCCACGCGCGCCCGGCCGGCTGCAGCGGTGCGCAAGAAGACTCCCGCGCGCCGCCGACCGCCAGTCGCTCCAGTGGCGGCAGCGCCGGAGGAAGTCGGGATTGAGACCGAGCTCGATGACGCCACCGAAGCCCCTGAAGGGGCGCCGCCGCCGATGGGGCTCAAGCGCCGCGGCAATGCCGGCACGGCACGCCGGCCACGCAGCGGCACTCCTTGAGCGGCCGAACAGGAATCATGTCTATGAGCGTAACAGCCGACGCCGTCCGTCAGCTCCGTGAACGTACCGGCGCCGGAATGATGGAGTGCAAAAAGGCGCTGGTGGAAACCAGCGGCAATCTGGACGCCGCGGCCGAGCTCATGCGCAAGCAGGGGCTTGCCAAGGCGGACAAGAGGGCCGCGCGCGTGGCTGCCGAAGGGGTCATCGTCGTCGAAGTCTCGAAGGATGGGCGCGCCGCCGCCATGGTGGAGCTCAATTGCGAGACCGATTTCGTCGCGCGCGAGCAGGATTTTCGCAACTTCGCCGCCGATCTGGCGCGTCTCACGCTCGCGGGCCGCGCAGTGGACGTCGAGGCCCTGTTGGCCGCTGAGCTTGCGGCCGGTGAGAGCGTGGACGCGCGCCGGCGCGCGCTCGTGGCGAAGATCGGTGAAAACATCAGTGTGCGCCGTTGCGTGCTGCTCGAGAGCAGCGGCGTGCTCGGCGCCTACGTGCACGGCTCGCGCATCGGAGCGCTGGTGGCGGTCGAAGGCGGCAGCGCCACATTGGCGCACGATCTGGCCATGCAGGTGGCGGCGAGCAACCCGCGCTATGTCAGCAGCGCGCAAGTACCGCCCGAGGTCGTGGCCAAGGAGCGCGAGATTCTGACCCAGCAGGCGAGCCAGGAAGGCAAGAGCCCGGAAATCCTCGCCAAGATGATCGAGGGTCGTCTGCGCAAGGGGCTCAATGAGATCGTGTTGCTGGGTCAGCCGTTCGTCAAGGATCCTGAGCAGAGCGTCGAGAAACTGCTCAAGGCGGCGGGCGCGACGGTGCTGGGATTCGAGCGCTACGAAGTCGGCGCCGGCATCGAGAAGCGGCCGCAGGACTTCGTTGCCGAGGTCATGGCGCAGGTGAGCGCGGCCGGCGGCCGCTAGGCGAGACGGATAGGCGCACAAGCCCCGCTGATCGCGGGGTTTTTTTTATGGCAGACTGATGCGGTTTGCCGCAAGCCAATACGGGACGGCACGATGAACCAAACCCTAGCGCCCTGCAGCCGCATACTCGTGAAGCTATCGGGCGAGGCGCTGCTCGGTCGCGCCGATTACGGCATCGACCCGGAAGTGCTCAAGCGCGTCGGGGGCGAGATTCGTGACGTGCAGGCGCTCGGTGTGCAGATCGCGGTCGTAATCGGCGGGGGTAATCTGTTCCGCGGCGTGGGCCTGGCCCGCGCCGGCATGGACCGGGTTACCGCCGATCAGATGGGCATGCTGGCGACCGTCATGAACGCGCTGGCGCTGCAGGATGCACTCGAGCAGCAGGGCATGCAGGCGCGGGTTATGTCGGCCATCCGCATCAACGAGGTCTGCGAGGACTTCATCCGACGGCGCGCCATACGGCATCTGGAGAAGGGCCGTGTGGTGATCTTTGCGGCGGGCACTGGCAACCCGTTTTTTACGACCGACACCGCGGCCAGTTTGCGCGCCATCGAAATCGAGGCGCAATTGTTGCTCAAGGCCACCAAGGTCAATGGCATATTCTCGGATGATCCGGTCAAGAATCCGGCCGCGAGCCACTACCCGCGGCTTACCTACGACCGCGTACTGAGCGAGCGGCTCAACGTCATGGACGCGACCGCGATCGTCATGTGCCGCGACTACCGCATGCCGCTGCGGGTGTTCAATCTCGGCAGTCCCGGAGATCTGCTGCGCATCATGCGCGGTGAGGACATCGGCACTCTCGTGACCAACGACTGAAGGCGACGCGACCTATGCTCGAGGATCTGAAGAAAGACGCTACCACGCGCATGCAGAAATGCGTGCAGGCTTTTCAGGCCGATCTCAAGAAACTGCGGACCGGCCGCGCGCACCCGAGCCTGATTGAGCATCTCAAGGTCGACTATTACGGCACCGACGTGCCGCTACAGCAGGTGGCGAGCATCAGCGTGGAGGATGCGCGCACGCTGGTGGTGTCGCCATGGGAAAAGACCATGGTCGGCCCGATCGAGAAGGCGATCCACAAATCCGAGCTCGGGCTGACTCCGAATACCGCCGGCACGGTGATCCGTATTCCGTTGCCGCCCCTGACTGAAGAGCGCCGTCGCGATATCACCAAGGTAGTACGGCAGGATGCGGAAAACGCCCGCGTCAGTGTGCGCAGCGTACGGCGCGATGCGATCACCGATCTCAAGGAAATGCTCAAGGAAAAGCTCGTGTCCCAGGACGAGGAACGCCACGGTCAGGACGATGTTCAGAAGCTGACCGATCGTTTTGTCGCCGAGATCGATCAGCTGCTGGCGGCCAAGGAAAAGGAAATTCTTCAGGTTTGAGCAGCAGCGCCACAGCGAGCGGATCGATGCCGCTGCCACGCCACATCGCCATCGTCATGGACGGCAATGGGCGCTGGGCGCGCGCGCGCGGGGATGCGCGCGTCGATGGCCATCGCGCCGGCGTGGAGCCGGTGAGGATGGTGATTGAGCAGTGTGTGCGGCGCGGGATCGGAGCACTGACGCTGTTCGCCTTCAGCAGCGAGAACTGGGGCCGGCCGCGCGATGAGGTCATGAGCTTGATGTCGCTGTTCGTCGAGTCGCTCGAAGCCGAGATCCAAGACCTGCACCGCAACGGCGTGCGTCTGCGATTCATCGGTGAGCGCGGCGAGCTCGATGCGCGGCTGCGCTCGAGCATGGCCAGCTCCGAGCAGATCACCCTCTCAAACGCACGGCTGCAGCTGCAGATCGCATTGAGCTACGGCGGCCGCAGCGACATCGTCAGCGCTGCGCGCCGGCTGGCCGGCCAAGTGGAGCGTCACGAGCTGAAGCTCGCCGAGATCGACGAGCCGACGTTTGCGGCGGCCCTGTCGCTCGCAGGACTGCCTGATCCGGATCTGTTCATCCGCACCGGTGGTGAGCAGCGCATCAGCAATTTCCTGCTCTGGAACCTCGCCTATACGGAGCTGTACTTCACTGAGTGCCTGTGGCCCGACTTCGACGCCGACTGCTTTGAGACGGCACTGCAGCACTTTGCGATGCGCAAACGCCGCTTCGGCCTCACCGAGGCGCAGCTGCCCGATGCGGCCCCCGGCCCAAACTGAGGCGGAGCGAACTCATGCTGCGCTCGCGCGTTGTGACTGCCCTGGCCCTGGCTGTGCTGGCAGTGGCCGTCATCCTGTATTCGCCGCCGGCGGTCACCACTCTCCTGCTCGGCCTGGTGCTGCTGATCGGAGCCTGGGAGTGGTCGGCGTTTCTGGCCGTCGGCGCGCCCTGGCGAGTCCTGTACGTGCTGCTGCTGCTATTGTGCGGCGCGGCGGGCCTGTACTGGACCTTCGCGCCCGAGCGCCTCGCGGGCACGATGGCAGTGGCCAGCCTCTGGTGGATGGTGGCTTTGCTCTGGATCATCGCGGCTCCCGAGCGCGGGGGACGCCTGGCTGCGGCAGCGGCCGGCGCCCTGGCGCTGCTGCCCACCTGGTTTGCGCTGGTGCACATCGATGCGCTGTGGCGCAATGGCGCGCAGTGGACGCTGTTCATTTTGACGCTAAGCTTTGCGGCGGACACGGGCGCTTTTTTTGCCGGCAGACAGTTCGGCCGGGTGCGCCTGGCCCCGCTCGTGTCGCCGAACAAGACCTGGGAGGGCGTGGTGGGTGGAATGGTTCTGGCGCTGGCGGTGGCCGCCTGCGGGGCGGCCTGGTTCAAGCAGGCGCCGCCGACGTTTCTGCCGATGTGTCTCGCGGCGGCCGGCTTCTCCGTGGTCGGTGACCTCACCGAGAGCCTGCTCAAGCGGCACGTGCACCTCAAGGACAGCGGCCGGCTGTTCCCGGGGCATGGAGGCGTGCTCGATCGCATCGACAGCGTCACCGCGGCCACGCCCGTCATGACTCTCGGACTGCTATGGCTTGGAGTGGGTGCATGAGCGAACTCGGCGTCGTGGTGCTTGGTTCGACGGGCACGGTCGGCTGCAACACTCTGGAGGTGCTGGCACTGCACCCCGACCGCTTTCGGCTGGTCGCGTTGGCTGCCCGCAGCAACGACGCGCTCATGCTGCAGCAGTGCCGGCGGTTCAACCCGGAATGGGCCGCGCTTGAATCCGATGCCGCGGCCCGAAGCCTCGAGCAGCAGCTGCGACAGGCCGGTTGCGGCACGCGCGTGCTCGCCGGCGCGGCCGCCATCGCCCAGCTGGGAACGCAATCCAGTGTTGATTATGTCATGGCGGCCATCAGCGGTGCCGCCGGGCTCGCCTCGGCGTTGGCGGCCGCCGGGGCCGGCAAGCGCTTGCTGCTGGCCAACAAAGAATCGGCGGTCATGGCCGGCGCATTACTGATCGCCGCGGTGCAGCGCTCGGGCGCACAACTGATCCCGATCGACAGCGAGCACAATGCGATATTCCAATGCCTGCCGCCGGGGTTTCAGGCCGGTGTTGCCCCCCTCGGCGTGCGGCGGCTGCTGCTGACCGCCTCCGGAGGACCGTTCCTCGACTGGCCTGCCGAGGCCGTGGCGCATGCCACGCCAGCACAGGCCTGCGCGCACCCGCGCTGGAACATGGGGCGTAAGATTTCGGTCGACTCCGCGACCCTCATGAATAAGGGCCTCGAGCTCATCGAGGCGAGCGTGCTGTTCGGCATGGCGCCGCGTGATATCGACATCGTGGTGCACCCGCAGAGCATCGTGCATTCGCTGGTCGAGTATGTCGATGGCTCGGTGCTGGCTCAGCTCTCGGCGCCCGACATGCGGGTGCCGATCGCGCAGGCGCTTGCCTGGCCGCAGCGCATGGCCGCCGGCGTGGACTTCCTGGACCTGGTGCGATCGGCGCGGCTGGATTTCCAGGCCCCCGATCCGGCGCGCTTCCCCTGCCTGCGCCATGCGCAGGAAGCCGCCAGGCTCGGGGGGCTCAGTTGCGCCAGCCTGAACGCTGCCGATGAAATCGCCGTGCAGGCGTTCCTCGACAAGCAATTGAACTTTGGGGATATTCCGGCAGTCATTGAAACAGTTATGGGCAGGGTCCGAGGGGGAGTGATGACGGGACTCGAAGCGGTTTTGGCTGCGGACGGCGAGGCACGAGCCCTGGCGTCCGAGATTGTCACGCGGCGCACGGCAGGCCTGAGCGTGCGCCTATGAGTGTCGTCTGGCATTTGCTCGCATTCATCGTCGCCGTGTGCCTACTCGTCACGGTGCACGAATTCGGCCATTTCTGGGTGGCGCGCCGGCTCGGTTTCAAGGTGCTGCGCTTCTCAGTGGGATTCGGCAAGCCGCTCTGGCGGCGCGTAGCCGGGGCCGACCGCACCGAATACATCATCGCCGCGGTGCCGTTGGGCGGCTACGTGAAGATGCTCGATGAGCGCGAAGCGCCGGTCGCCGCCGCGGAACTCGATCGCGCCTTCAACCGCCGCCCGCACTGGCAGCGCGTCTGCGTGCTGCTGGCAGGGCCTGCGTTCAACATTGTTTTTGCCGTGTTGCTGCTTACGGGCATTCTGCTGATGTCCGGGATCGCGCAGGTGCGGCCGGTGCTGGGGGACATCCCCGCCGACACGATCGCGGGGCGCGCCGGCCTGCACGCGGGCGATGAGATCGTCGCGATCGATGCGCGCGCGGTGAATTCGCAGCGCGACGTACTGTTGGATTTGCTGGACGCGGTCAGCGACAGCGCCCCGGTGGTGGTCGCGATACGCGGCCCCGGGGGGGCGTTGCGCAGCACCACGCTGCCCATAGTGGATCCGGCCGAGCGCCGCCGGCTGACCGAGCCCTCGGCGCTCATGAGCGGCCTGGGGGTAAGGTTCTACGAGCCACTCATTCCAGCGGTACTGGGCAGTGTCGAGCCGGACGGTCCGGCCGCCCATGCAGGGCTCAAGGCCGGGGATGAGGTTGTCAGCGTCGACGGCGCCGCCGTCCGGGACTTCCCTCAAGTCGTCGCTGCCATTCAGGCGCGTCCGGGTCAGACGGTCTCGATCCGTTACCGGCGCAGCGGCATCGAAGCCACGGCGCAGGTGCCGGTGCTGGCGGAGATGTTTGAGGGCAAATCCATCGGGCGCATTCACGTGCGGCCACCGCCCTTGCCACCCTATCCGGAGAGCATGCTGCGACGCATTCACCTATCGCTGCCGGCAGCGTTCGTGCGTGCCAACGTGGAAGCCTGGGACATGAGCGCGCTGCAGGCACGGCTGTTCTGGCGCATGCTGATCGGACAGGTCTCGATGAAAAATCTCAGCGGCCCGCTCAGCATCGCTGAGTACGCCGGCGATTCCGCCGCGCTCGGTCTGGCCTCGTTTCTATATTTTCTGGTAGTCGTGAGTCTGGCACTGGGCTTCATGAACCTGTTGCCCATACCCATTCTCGATGGCGGTCAGGTCGTGTTTCAGGCCATTGAATGGCTCAAGGGCAGTCCGCTGTCCGATCGCTTCCAGACCATTGGCCAGCAGCTCGGCATCGCATTGCTGGTGCTGCTGATGGGTGTGGCACTGTTCAACGACATCTCGCGACAGTTCGGTTGAAGCATCCTTGATCAATCGCACCCGGCGCGCGCTGCGGCACGCACTCGTCCTCATCGCAGCACTCATGCTCTCGGCAGTCCCCGCCGCGCTGCTGGCCCAGCAACCCCCCTCGGACGAATTCACCGTCAGCAACATCCGCATCGAAGGTCTGCAGCGCATCTCGGAGGGCACGGTCTACAACTATCTGCCGGTGAACATCGGCGATCATCTCAATGCGCAGCGCGTGCGCGAGGCGATCCGGGCGCTGTACGCGACGGGTTTCTTCCGCGACGTCGAGCTGCGTCGCGACGGCACGGTGCTCGTGGTCGCGGTGGCCGAGCGGCCCTCGCTCGAAAGCGTCGACATCAAGGGCAACAAGGACATCAAGACCGAGGATCTGCAGAAGTCGCTACGCAACGTTGGTCTCGCCGCCGGCAAGACCTTCGATCGCTCGACGCTCGATGAGGTTACGCAGTACCTGACCGATCAGTACTACAGTCGGGGCAAGTACGCGGTGCAGATCGACTCCAAGGTGGAAAACCTACCCGACAATCGTGTCCGCGTGAACATCAACATCAAGGAAGGCAGCCGCGCCAAGATCCGCCAGATCAACATCGTCGGCAATACCGTGTTTCGCGACAAGGACATCCTCGCGACCCTGTCGCTGCAAACGCCCAACTGGCAATCCTGGTACAAACAGAGCGATCGCTATGCGCGCGAATCCCTGCAAGGCGATCTCGAGAAGATTCAGACTTACTACCAGGATCGCGGCTACGCGAATTTCCATATCGACTCGGTTCAGGTCGCGATCGCACCGGACAAGAGCGATATTTTCATCACCGTGAACATCACTGAAGGGGCGGTGTACAAACTCGGAGAAATCAAGCTGGCCGGCAACATGATCGTGCCGGAGGCGGAGCTCAAGACGCTGCTGCTGCTGGCACCCGGCCAGACTTATTCGCAGAAGACCATCAGCGCGACGCAGGAGCTGATCAAGAACCGGTTGGGCGCCGAAGGTTTCTATTTCGCCAAGGTCGAACCGGTGCCGCAGAACAACGAGGCCAACCGCATCGTCAATCTGACGCTGTTCGTCGATCCGGGCAGCCGGGTGTATGTGCGCCACATCAACTTCACCGGCACCACGCGCAGCGACGACGAGAGCCTGCGGCGCGAGATGCGCCAGCTCGAAGGGGCGTGGCTTTCGAACGTCGCGCTCGAGCGCTCCAAGCAGCGCCTGCAACGACTGGCCTTCGTCGAGAGCGTCGAGCAGAGCACCGAGCAAGTGCCTGGCTCGCCGGATCTGGTGGATGTGAACTTCGCGGTCAAGGAGCGGCCGAGCGCGACCATCGGCGGCGGTATCGGCTATTCCGCGGCGCAGAAGCTGGTGCTCAACGGCAACTTGAGCGACAGCAATTTCTTTGGCGGCGGCGATTTTGTCTCGCTCAACGTCGATTCCGGCGCCTACAACAAGATCTACAGCTTCACCGAGACCGATCCGTATCGCAGCGTCGACGGCCTGTCGCGCACCTTGTCGCTGAGCTACCGCGATTCGACACAGTTCGTGTCCGAGTCATCGTCCTTCAGCTCGAAGAACATCGCCCTCGGCCTGACCTACGGCTACCCGATCACGGAGTTTCAGAGCATCAGCGCCGGCCTGTCGCTGCAGCGCATCGACCTGCTGACCTTCGCGGCGAGCAGCGCCGAGCAGGCTGTGAACTGGGTGCGGTCCAACGGTCATTCCTATGCGGGCGAGTCGGTCTCGACCTTCATCGAGCCTGACGGCACGACCATTACGAGCAGCACCGCGTTGGCCGGCACGCAGTATTCGACGGTCGAGCTGACCGCCGGCTGGCAGTACGATTCGCGCAATCGCGCCTTATTCGCCGATCGCGGCCTGCGCAGCGCCGTGAGCTTCGTCATGGTGCCCCCGGGCCTGGGCGTGCGCTACTGGGTCGGCAGCTACCAGTTTTCCGGCTATCTGCCGCTGTGGCGAAAGTTTGTACTTTCCGAGGTCATACAGGTGGCCTATGGCAAGGGGCTGGGCGGCACGACCGGCCTGCCGCCCTACAAGCGCTTTTACGCTGGCGGACCGGACACCGTGCGCGGATACACCGAGGACACTCTCGGGCCCGTGGATTCCAACGGCAACCCCTATGGCGGCAACATGCTGACGGTGGCGCGCACCGAGCTCGTCCTGCCGATGCCGGCGAAGTGGCAGACCAGCGCCCGCGTGAGCGTGTTCTACGATATGGGCAATGTGTTTTCGAACGATGGCACCAAATTCTACGGCGAGGATCTCCAGACCCCAATCAACTACAATTTCAGCTATCATGCCCTGCGGGATTCGACCGGTCTTTCGGTGCAATGGCTGGCACCGTCGCTGGGTATCTTCCGCTTCAGTTACGGAATTGCGCTCAACGCATCCCGGGGTAACAGCATCGACTTCCCGGACAGTACCGAGGGCTTTCAGTTCTCGGTCGGGCAGTCGTTTTAGGCAGGAGCAGGCAGGCATGAGTCGTCGTTTGCGCAGCGTCGTGGTATCGGGAATCTTCGGGTTGGCCGCGGCCGTCACGGTGACGCCGGCATGGGCCGACCTCAAGATCGGTGTGGTGCAGTACGCGCGGCTCATGCAGGAATCGCCGCAGGCAAAGGCGGCGCAGGAAGCGCTGCGTGGCGAGTTTTCCGGCAAGCAAAAAGAACTACAGGGGCAGCAGGCGGCGCTCAAGGCCAAGGAGGAGTCGCTGCAGAAGGACGGTGCGACCATGACGCTCGAACAGCGCACCAAGCTGGAGAAGGATCTGCGCGACGGCAACCGCGAGCTGCAGCAAAAAGTGCAGGCATACCAGGACGATTTCAACGCGCGCCAGAACGAAGAGCTCTCAAAGCTGCAAAAGGCGCTGGTCGAAGAAGTGCAGTCGTATGCGCAGGGCGAGAAATTTGACCTGGTGCTTGCCGATGGCGTGATCTTCGCCGGTCCACAGCTCGACATCACACCGCAGGTGCTCGCCGCTCTGCAGGCGCACGGCGTGCGCTCCCCGGCGTCCGGATCCAGCAGCGGCGCCGGCAGTTCGGGGGCGTCGAAGGGCGCGACCGCGCCGAAGAGCAAGTAGTGCCGCTGCGCAGTCGTTTGCGTCCCAGCACATTGTCACGTACGACTTGACTTAAGGTTCGGGCATGAGCATTGCCCTGGGGGAGCTGGCGGTCCGCTTCGGCTGCGAGCTGCGCGGCGACCCGGAGGTGCGCGTCGCAGCAGTGGCGCCACTGGGGTCGGCAGGCCCGGGCACGTTGAGCTTTCTGTCCAATCCAAAACTCGCCCCGCAACTGGCACAGACCCGCGCCGCGGCGGTCGTGCTGGATGCCCGCAGCGCCGCGGCCTGTCCTGTGCCGGCATTGATCAGTTCCAATCCGCACGCGCTGTTTGCACGCATCGCCGCTCTGCTGCACCCAGAGCCGCTGCGCAGCCCCGGAGTGCATCCGAGCGCCGTCATCGACCGCCAGGCGCAGATCGATCCGAGCGCCGAGGTGAGCGCGTATGCGTTGATCGGCGCCGGCGCCGTGATCGGCCCACGTTGCCTCGTGGGGCCTGCCTGCCTGATCGGCGATCAGGTGCAGATGGGTGCGGACACGCGCCTGGTGGCGCGCGTCACAATCGCGGCGCGCGTGCAGCTCGGGGCACGCGTGCTGATCCACCCGGGGGCCGTCATAGGCGCCGACGGCTTCGGCTATGCCCGCGAGGGCAGCACCTGGTTGAAGGTGCCGCAGATCGGGGCGGTGCGTATTGGCGATGACGTCGAAATCGGCGCCAATACCACGATCGATCGCGGTGCGATCGACGACACGGTCATTGCCGAGGGAGTCAAGCTGGACAACCAGATCCAGGTCGGGCACAACGTGCAGATCGGCGCTCATACGGCGATTGCCGCGTGCACCGGCATTTCCGGTAGCACGCGCATCGGTGCACGATGCATGATCGGAGGCGGCTGCGGCTTCGCCGGCCACCTGGTGATCTGCGACGATGTGGTGATCACCGGCATGGCGATGGTATCGGGCTCTATCAGCAAACCCGGCGTGTATTCCAGTGGCATTCCGATTGAAACGTCGCGTCGCTGGCGGCGGATCGTGGCGCGGCTGAAATTGCTTGCCGATCGTGACGCGCAATCAGGCCCAGCCGCACAGGCAGGCAGCGACAACCAACAGGAACAGGACGATGACTGACGCCATCACGCTCGATATCAACGGCATCATGAAGCGCTTGCCGCACCGCTACCCGTTCCTGCTGGTCGATCGCGTGCTCGAATGCGTGCGCGGTGAGCGCATTCGCGGGCTCAAGAACGTCACCTACAATGAACCGTATTTCCTGGGCCATTTCCCCCACCGGCCGCTCATGCCGGGAGTGATCATCGTCGAAGCCCTGGCGCAGGTGACCGGCCTGCTGGCATTCCTGTCCGCCGATGAGCTGCCCGATGACACCACGCGCTTTTATTTCGTCGGCATCGACAAGGCGCGCTTTCGCAGGCCCGTCGAGCCCGGCGACCAGCTCATTCTGCACTCGCAGTTCGAGCGCAACGTCAAGGGCATCTGGCGCTGCGCGACCATGGCGGAGGTTGCCGGCCAGGAGGTCGCGCACGCACACATCATGATCGCGCCGGATCTGAAGCGGGATGTCGGCGCGCCCCCGGAGGGGGAATTGCCGTGATCGATGCGAGCGCGATCGTGTCGGCCCAAGCGCGTCTGGCCGACGACGTCGAGGTAGGGCCCTTCGCGGTGATCGGCGCGGACGTCGTGATCGGTGCGCGCTGCTGGATCGGGCCGCACGTGGTCATCAATGGTCAGACTACGATCGGGGCGGACAACAAGATTTTCCAGTTCGCTTCGATCGGCGCCGCGCCCCAGGATAAAAAATATGGTGGCGGCCCGACGCGGCTGGTCATCGGCGAACGCAATGTGTTCCGCGAGTTCTGCACCATCAACCGTGGCGCTTCGCCCGATCATGGATTGACGCGCATCGGCGACGACAATCTTTTCATGGCCTATACGCACGTCGCACACGACTGTACGCTCGGCAACAATATCGTCATGGTCAACTACGCCGGCCTGGCCGGGCATGTGGAGCTCGGTGATTGGGTCATTCTGAGCGGCTACACCGGCGTGCATCAGTTCTGCAAGATCGGCGCGCACGCCTTCACGGCCGCGCTTTCCGGCGTTACGCGCGACGTACCGCCTTACATCATGGCCGTGGGGCAGCCCGCGGTGCCGCATTCGATCAACAGCGAAGGCCTCAAGCGCCGCGGCTTCTCGCCAGAACAGATTCGCAATTTGCGACACGCCTACCGCATTCTCTATCGCAGCGACCTGCAGTTGTCGGTCGCGGTGCAGCAATTGGCCGAACTGGCAACCGCGCAACCCGAACTCAAGCCGCTGCTCGACTTCATCGCCGTCTCGGAACGCAGCCTGATCCGCTGATGAGCACAGTGCGCGTCGCGATCGTTGCCGGGGAAACCTCCGGTGACGCACTCGGCGCCGCGCTGATCGAGGCGCTGCGCGCACGCGTCAGCGAGCTGCGGGTCGCCGGAGTGGCGGGGCCGAAGATGCGGGCGGCGGGCTGCGAGCCCCTGGCCGATGCCCATGAGCTCAGCGTCATGGGCCTGCTCGAAGTGCTGCCGCATCTGCCGCGCCTGCTGCGCCTGCGCGCGCGGCTGGCAAGGCAAATACTCAGGCTGCAACCGGACGTCTTTATCGGCGTCGATTATCAGCAATTCAATCTCGGCTTGGCGCAGCGCCTCAAGCCCCGTGGCATTGCCACGGTGCAGTACGTCAGTCCGCAGGTCTGGGCCTGGCGCCAGGGACGCGTAACGACGATCGGTCGGGCCTTTGATCTGGTGCTCTGTCTGCTGCCGTTCGAGCCCGATTTTTACCGCGAGCACACGGTGGCCGCGCGCTTCGTCGGCCACCCGCTGGCCGATCAGATCCCGATGCAGGCGGATCGGGCCGCAGCGCGCGCCACCCTCGGCCTCGATGCGGGCTCGAGCGTGCTCGCACTTCTGCCCGGCAGCCGTTTGGGCGAGGTGCAACGCCTGTCCACGCCGTTTCTGCGCGCGGCCGGTTTGCTGGCGGCGCGCCGTCCCGGGCTCCAGATCATCGCGCCGATGGCGGCCCCCGCGGTGCGGCAGGAGTTCGAGCGCTCCCTGGCCGAGCTCGAAACGCAGCTGTCCGTGCGCATCCTGGATGGCCAGGCGCGCACGGCTCTCACGGCGGCCGATGCCGCTCTGGTCACTTCAGGCACGGCGACGCTCGAGGCGTTGCTGTGCCGCTGTCCGATGGTGGTCGCCTACCGTGTCGGTGCTGTGACGGCGCTGCTGCTGCGGCGGCTGCGGCTGGTACGCCTGCCGTATTTCGCATTGCCGAACCTGCTGGCCCAGGAAGCGCTCGCGCCCGAATTTCTGCAGGAGGCGGTGCAGCCGCAGCCGATGGCGCAGGCGCTGGAGCGCCTGCTCGACGATGCGCCGCGACGCGCCTACCTCCAGCGCCGCTTTCAAAGCATTCATGAATCATTGCGGCAAGATGGTGCGGCGCTCGCGGCCGAAGCTGTGCTTCAATTGCTGCGCGAGAAAAAGAGCAGGGGAGTGCAACCGTGAGCGTGCTGCTAGCGGGAGTGGATGAGGCCGGCCGCGGCCCACTCGCCGGCCCAGTGGTGGCGGCTGCGGTCATTTTGGATCCGAAGCGCCCGATTCGCGGGCTCAGGGATTCCAAGCAGCTCAGCCCCGAGCGTCGTGCAGTGCTGGCGCTGCGCATCCGTGAGCGCGCCATCGGCATCGCGGTCGCGCAGGCCGATCACGCTGAAGTCGATCTCTTCAATATTCTGCAGGCTACGCTGCTGGCGATGAAGTGGGCTCTTTTGAGTCTGCCGGAGCGGCCCACGGAAATTATTATCGATGGGAACTTTGCGCCGCAATTGCATGATTGTTTTGCAGATTGCAAAGTGAATACGGTGATTGGCGGCGATGCGCTCGTCCCCTGCATCAGTGCCGCCTCGATCATCGCCAAGACCCACCGCGACGCCCTGATGGCGCAGCTGGATCAGCGCTATCCTGGCTATGGCTTAGCTCAGCATTTCGGTTATGCGACACGCGTGCACCTGGCGGCTCTGGCACGTCTCGGTCCTTCGCCGATTCACCGCCGCAGCTTCAATCCGCTGCGCGGCTGGTTGAGTGGTGAGCTGCCCTTCGGCGGATTGCCTGCGGGCATGCAGCTCTGCGAATCTCCGGATTCGGTCGAGTTCGATTGAGACTGAAGGCTCGCGATGAAATCGACATTCGTCCACCTGCGCCTGCACACCGAATATTCGCTGATCGACAGCGTGGTGCGGGTGCCCGAGCTCATCGAGGCGGTCGCCGCCGCGCGCATGCCGGCGGTCGCGGTTACCGATCAATGCAATCTGTTTGCCATGGTCAAGTTCTATCGGGCGGCGCTCGAGCGGGGTGTGCAGCCGATCATAGGCGTCGATTTGCAGCTGCGCGAAGAGGAGAAATCGGGCGCATCGCGCTTGACGCTGCTGTGCCAGGACGATACCGGCTATCGCAATCTGGCGCGCCTCGTGAGCCGCGCTTATCTCGAAGGACAAAACGCCCATGCGGTACCGATGGTCGATCGCCGCTGGCTCGAGCCTGCCAGCACCGCGGGACTGATCGCGCTGTCCGGTGCCGCCGAAGGCGACATCGGCCGGGCACTGCTGCGCCAGCGCGAGGCCACCGTCGAGCCACTGCTCGACTACTGGCTCGAGTTGTTCGAAGACCGCTTCTACATCGAATTGCAGCGGGTCGGCCGCGCTGAGGAGCCGCAGTACCTGCAGGCCGCGATGCGGCTGGCGGCGCGGCGCGGCGTGCCGGTGGTGGCGAGCAACGACGTGCGCTTTCTGTCGCCCGAGCACTTCGAGGCGCACGAGGCGCGTGTCTGCATCCACGATGGCACACTGCTGGCCGACGCCGCGCGTCCGCGGCGGTATCATCGATTGCAGTACCTGCGCAGTCCCGAACAGATGGCGGCATTGTTTGCCGATCTGCCGGAAGCGATCGCCAATTCGGTCGAAATCGCGCGGCGCTGCAGCTTGCGCCTGACGCTCGGCCAGGCGCGCCTGCCGGATTATCCGGTGCCCGCCAATACCGCGCCGACTGAGTATCTGCGCTGTGAAACCGAGCGCGGCCTCAGCGAGCGGCTGTCCACACTCGGGCTCGGCGCCGAGGCAGCAGATCGGTATCGATCGCGCCTCGCCACCGAGCTCAACGTCATCTGTCAGATGGGCTTCGCTGGCTACTTTCTGATCGTGGCGGATTTCATACGCTGGGCGCGCGACAACGCCGTGCCGGTCGGGCCCGGGCGCGGCTCGGGTGCCGGCTCGCTGGTGGCGTATGCGCTGCGAATTACCGATATCGATCCGCTGCGCTATGACCTGCTGTTCGAGCGTTTCCTCAATCCCGAGCGCGTGTCGATGCCCGACTTCGACGTCGACTTCTGCATGGAGGGCCGCGACCGCGTTATTGAGTACGTGGCGTCGAAGTACGGTCACGATCGGGTCTCGCAGATCATCACTTACGGCACCATGGCGGCCAAGGCGGTGGTGCGCGATGTCGGACGCGTACTGGGTCATCCCTACGGCTTCGTCGATCGCATCGCCAAGCTGATTCCGTTCGAGCTCGGCATCACATTGGACGATGCACTCGCCAAGGAGCCTGAACTCAAGCGGCTCTACCAGCAGGACGAAGAGGTGCGCAATCTGCTCGATCTGGCGCGCTCGCTCGAGGGCCTGACGCGCAATGCAGGCAAGCATGCCGGCGGCGTGGTCATCGCGCCCTCGGTACTGACCGATTTCACGCCGCTATACTGCGAGGCCGGCGGCGGCAATGTCATCACGCAGTTTGACAAGGACGACGTCGAGGCCGCCGGCCTGGTCAAATTCGACTTTCTGGGACTGCGCACGCTGACGGTGCTGGATTGGGCCGTCGCGACCGTGAACGCTGGACGCGCGCGCGCCGGCGAGGCGCCACTCGAACTCGGCGCACTGCCGATGGACGATGCGGTCACGTACAGCTTGCTCAAGTCGTGTGCCACCACGGCCGTGTTCCAGCTCGAGTCTCGCGGCATGAAGGATCTGGTGCGGCGGCTACAACCGGATTGCTTCGAGGACATCATCGCGCTGGTCGCGCTGTTTCGGCCAGGGCCGCTGCAGTCCGGCATGGTCGATGACTTTATCAACCGCAAGCACGGCCGCAACGCCGCGGCGATCGACTACCTGCATCCGGAGCTCAAGAACGTGCTGGCACCGACCTACGGCGTGATTCTGTATCAGGAACAGGTCATGAAGATCGCGCAGGTGCTCGCCGGCTACACCCTCGGAGGCGCCGACCTTCTGCGCCGGGCGATGGGTAAGAAAAAGCCGGAAGAAATGGCCAAGCAACGCTCGGTGTTTGTCGAGGGCGCCCGCGCACGGGGTGTCGATGAGCGCCAGGCGGCACATATCTTCGATCTCATGGAGAAGTTCGCCGGCTATGGCTTCAACAAGTCGCATTCGGCAGCCTACGCGTTGCTTTCCTATCAGACCGCCTATCTCAAAGCGCACTACCCGGCAGCCTTCATGGCGGCGGTGCTGTCGGCGGACATGGATCACACCGACAAGATCGTCACCTTGATCGACGAGTGCTCGCACATCGCTCTGAAGGTCGAGCCACCCGACGTCAATGCCTCCAGCTACGCCTTTGCAATGGCCGATGAGCGCACGATCCGCTACGGCCTCGGTGCCATCAAGGGTGTGGGCCGGTCGGCCGTGGAGGCCATCACCGAGGAGCGCGCCTTGCGCGGCGCCTATCGGAGCCTCGCCGATCTGTGCCGACGCGTCGATCTGGCGCGGGTGAACCGGCGGGTCTTCGAAGCGCTGATCCGCTCGGGCAGCCTCGACAGCGTCGGCTCGAATCGTGCCACGCTGATGGCTGGGCTCGACGCCGCTTTGCGCTCCGGCGAGCAAAACGCGCGCAGCGACGAGACCGGGCAGGTCGACATATTCGGCCTGTCCACCCGACCAGCGGAGGAGCCGCTGGCGCAGAAAACACTGCCCGAGTGGACGTGCTCTGAGCGCCTGGGCGGCGAGCGCGAAACGTTGGGGTTGTATCTGACCGGACATCCGATTGCCCCGTATGAGCAGGATCTGCGCTGCTTCGCCTCCGGCCGTATTGCCGAGTTCGCGCTCGAGCGGCCGGCCGGCCCGATCGATCCGGCGCGGGCGTATATGGATGCGCGCAGCGTGACCTTGGCCGGGCTCATTCTCGAACTGCGCCGGCGCGGTCCGCGCGTGAGCTTCATGCTCGATGACCGCAGCGGGCGCATGGAGGTGACGCTGTTCGATGAGATCTACCAGCGCTACCGCGACATCGTGGTCAAAGATGCGCTGGTTCAGGTCGAGGGTGCGCTGCGCTTCGATGAATTCAGCGATGCCTGGCGGCTGGCCGCCAAACAGGTCACCGCGCTCGAGGTGGTTCGCGAACGCCTCGCACGATCGCTGCTGCTGCGCTGGCCGTCCGCGCCGCAGACGCAGCGGCTCGAGCGGCTGCAGACGCTGCTGGAGCAGTATCGCGGCGGCCAATGTGCAGTGCTGCTGCGCTATCAATGCCGGGCCGCCAGCGGCATGCTGGCATTGGGCGCGGAATGGAGGATCAGGCCCACCACCGCGCTGCTCGAGCAGCTCGAGGCCCTGCTCGGCGAGGGGAGCGTTCAGCTGCGATACACGCTCGAAACCGCGCTCACCGAAGCGGTTGGTTAAGGGTTGCGATCCGCCGCCGGGCCTCGTAGGCTTCGGACCGGCACCGATTAACGAGCGATAACAGCGCCGATGGCCGTCAGTTTTCTCGATTTTGAGCAACCGATCGCGGAACTTGAGGCCAAGATTGAAGAACTGGGCCATGTGACTTCGGATTCCGAGGTCAACATCGAGGAGGAAATCGCCCGTCTGCGCGCTAAAAGCCGTGCGCTGACGAGGTCGATTTTTGCCAACCTTACGCCGTGGCAGATCACGCAGCTCGCACGCCACCCGCAGCGACCGTACACGCTCGACTACATCGCCTCCATCTTCACCGATTTCCACGAGTTGCATGGCGATCGCATGTACGCCGACGACATGGCCATCGTCGGCGGCCTGGCGCGGCTCGAGGGCAACCCGGTCATGGTGGTCGGGCATCAGAAGGGCCGCGACACCAAAGAGCGCGTGCGGCGCAATTACGGCATGCCCAAACCCGAGGGCTATCGTAAGGCGCTGCGACTCATGAAGCTCGCCGAGCGGTTCGGACTGCCCCTGATCACGCTGATCGACACTCCCGGCGCCTATCCCGGGGTCGGCTCCGAGGAGCGCGGGCAAAGCGAGGCCATCGCGCGCAATTTGTTTGAGATGGCCTCGCTCCGGGTGCCCATCATTTCGATCGTCATCGGCGAGGGCGGCTCGGGCGGCGCGCTCGCGATCGGTGTCTGCGACCGTCTGTTGATGCTGCAATTCAGCACTTATTCGGTGATTTCTCCGGAAGGCTGCGCCTCGATACTCTGGAAGAGCGCCGATAAGAAGGAGGTTGCGGCCGAAGCACTCAACCTGACCGCCGAGCGCCTCAGTGCGCTGGGATTGGTCGATGAGGTGCTGGGCGAGCCGCTCGGGGGCGCGCATCGCGATCCGAGCACGATGAGCAGCACTTTGCGCCACGGGCTCAAGCGCCATCTGCGGGAGCTCTCGAGCCTGCCGAGCGAGCTGTTGCTCGAGCAGCGCCAGGCCCGTATCGCCGCCTTCGGTGTCTACAGCGAGAGCCCTGCTTGAAACGCCGCTCCGGCGGGTTCGCATTCGCCCGCCTGGCGGCCACCGACCTCGAGCCGACGGCGGTGCCGGAGCGCTTCACGAGCCGCTGGCTCGGCTCGCGACTGCGCGCGCTCGATGCTCCGCTGCGCGGTCGCCGCTACTGCCTCGCCTTCTCGGGCGGTCTGGATTCGAGCGTCTTGCTCACGGCGCTGGCGGCCCTGCGCAGCCGCGAAGGCTTCAGCCTGCGGGCGCTGCATGTCGATCACGGTCTGCACGCGGATTCCGCTCGCTGGGCTGCCGCCGCCCAGAAGCAGGCGCGCGGGCTGCGCGTTGCGTGCGAGGTCGTGCGGCTGCGAATCGTGCACCGTCGCGGCGAGTCGCTCGAGGCGCTCGCACGGCAGCAGCGCTATGCCGCACTCACGAGTCGACTGGCATCGCAGGAGCGGCTGCTGACTGCGCACCATCAGGACGATCAGCTCGAGACGATGCTGCTGGCATTGATGCGCGGCAGTGGCGTGCGCGGCTTATCGGGCATGGAAGCGTGCAGCGCGATCGCGCATACGCGGCTGCTACGCCCGCTGCTGCCGGTGTCGCGAGCACAGCTCGAGCAGTTCGCGCGCGTGCGCCGGCTGAATTGGAGCGAGGATGCCAGCAATGTCGATGAACGCTTCGATCGCAATTACCTGCGACGCCAACTGCTGCCGCGCCTGCGGGAGCGCTGGCCGGCGGCGGCCGCGACGGCCAGCCGCAGTGCCGCGCATCTCGCCGAAGCTCAGGGCCTGCTCGAGCGCTTAGGCAGGCGCGCTGCCGCGCAGGCGGCCGACGGCGCGGCATTGCGCATCAGCAGCCTGCGCCGCCTGTCGATGCCGGAACGGCGCAACGTACTGCGTTGCTGGATTGCGGGGTGCGGCTTACCAGCGCCGGATCACCGGCGGCTGCGCGAGATCGCCGGTCCCATGCTCGAGGCCAGGCAAGACGCGTTGCCGCGCGTGCGCTGGGGCGGCGGCGAGCTGCGCCGGCATGGCGATCGGCTGCTCGCGATGGCAGCGCAGAGCGCGGACTCACCCGTGTCGATCGCAGCATGGGATTGGCGCGGCCGGCCGTGGCTGCCTCTGGGGCCTGGCGCGGCGCTGGGATTGATCGCCGATCGCCACGGCGATGTGAACTTGTCGGCGTTGCCCTGTCCGCTGCGGGTCGAATTCCGGCGCGGCGGCGAGCGGCTGCACGCAGCTCACGGGCGCGTTGTGCTCAAGGATCTGCTGCAATCGCAGGGCATCGCGCCGTGGCTGCGCGGGTCCGTGCCGCTGCTGCGCGCAGGCGGGCGCATCGTCGCAGTCGCGGATCTGTGGCTCGATGCCGCCTATCGGCCCGCAAGCGACGCTGCGACAGCGCGCGGCCGGTTTCGCTGGCGGCGCAGCACCGGCGGCAGCGAGTGAGCGCAGTCGCGATTGAGACACTGCGAGCGATTTGCTACCCTGACTGCCCGTCGTCACTGACTCCTTTCTAGGCGGCGGTCTCCTCGATGGCCCGATTTGTTTTCGTCACCGGCGGCGTCGTTTCCTCATTGGGGAAAGGCATCGCCGCCGCCTCGCTCGGCGCGATTCTCGAGGCTCGCGGCCTGCGCGTCGCGATGGTCAAGCTCGACCCCTACATCAACGTCGACCCCGGCACCATGAGCCCGTTTCAGCATGGCGAGGTGTTCGTGACGGCCGATGGCACCGAGACCGACCTGGATCTCGGGCACTACGAGCGCTTCGTGCGCACCACGACGGGCCACAACAGCAATTTTACCACCGGTCGCATCTACGAGCGCGTGATCGCCAAAGAGCGGCGCGGCGACTATCTGGGCGCGACGGTGCAGGTGATTCCGCATATCACCGATGAGATCAAGCGCAGTATCATGCTCGGCGCCAATAATGCCGACGTCTGCATGGTGGAGATCGGCGGCACGGTCGGCGATATCGAGTCGCTGCCGTTCCTCGAGGCTATCCGGCAGCTCGGCGTCGAGCTTGGCCGCAGTCAGGTGATCTACATACATCTGACGCTGGTGCCGATCGTGGGCGGCTCGGGCGAGATCAAGACCAAGCCCACCCAGCACTCGGTCAAGGAGCTGCGCTCGATTGGTATTCAGCCGGACGTGCTGCTGTGCCGCTGCCGCGAGACACTGCCGGACGAACAGCGGCGCAAGATCGCGCTGTTCACCAACGTCGAGGAGCGCGCGGTCATTTCCGCGGTCGACGCCGATGACATCTACCGGATTCCGCTGCTGCTGCACGAGCAGGCACTCGATGACATCGTGGTCGACAAGCTGCGTTTGGACGTGCCGCCGGCCGACCTGGCGGCGTGGCGCCAGGTCGCCAGCGCCAAGACCAATCCCGACGGGCAAATCGACATTGCGATGGTCGGCAAGTACGTGCAGATCCGCGACTCCTATATCTCGCTCAATGAGGCGCTCATGCATGGCGGCCTCAAGACCCGCACGCGCGTGAAGCTGCACTACATCGAATCGACCGATATCGAGAGCGAGGGCACGGGTCGCCTGGCCGGTATGGATGCGATCCTGGTCCCGGGCGGATTCGGCGAACGCGGGATCGAGGGCAAGATCCAGGCGGTGCGCTTCGCGCGCGAGCACGGCGTGCCGTATCTGGGCATTTGTCTGGGCATGCAGCTGGCGATCGTCGAATACGGGCGGCACGTGCTCAAGCTCGCCGAGGCTCACAGCACCGAGTTCAGCCCCGCGACGCCGCATCGGGTCATCGCACTGATCACCGAATGGCAGGACCGTGCGCATGGCGTGCAGACGCGCGATGAGAGCTCGCAGCTCGGTGGCACCATGCGATTGGGTGCACAGGATGTGTATCTGCAGCCCGGTACGCTCGCACGCGAGCTCTATGGGCGCGATCTGATCGCCGAGCGCCATCGGCACCGCTACGAGTTCAACAACAACTATCTCGAACCCTACACGCGCGCCGGACTGAAGTTTTCCGGCTTTTCGCAGGACGGGCTGGTCGAGATCATCGAACTGCCGAGCCATCCCTGGTTCGTCGCGACGCAGTTTCACCCCGAGTTCACTTCCACGCCGCGCGATGGGCACCCGCTGTTCACAGGCTTCGTACGCGCCGCGCGCTGCTACCGCGCATCGCAATTGCCGGCCGTGGCCGGCGCATGAAACTGGCCGGGTTCGAAGCTGGAGTCGATCGACCGCTGTTTCTGATCGCGGGTCCGTGCGTCGTCGAGTCCGAAATGCTGGTGCAGGAAGTCGCCGGCCGGCTCGCTGAAGTGACCGCGGCGCTCGGCATGCCGTTAATCTTCAAGGCCTCGTTCGACAAGGCGAACCGCTCATCGCGTGCGAGCTTTCGCGGCCACGGACTCGAGGCCGGGCTCAAGGCCCTGCAGTCGGTGCAGCGTCTGTTCAAGCTGCCGGTGCTGACCGACGTGCACGAGGACACGCCGATCGCGGAGGTGGCCGCCGTGGTGGACGTGCTGCAGACGCCCGCGTTCCTGTGCCGTCAGACCAATTTCATCGTCAAGGTCGCCGGCGCGGGCCGACCCGTGAACATCAAGAAAGGCCAGTTCCTCTCGCCGTGGGAGATGCAGAACGTGGTCGACAAGGCGCGCTCGAGCGGCAATGAGCAGATCATGGTGTGCGAGCGGGGCTTCAGCTTTGGCTACCACAATCTGATCACCGACATGCGCGCATTGTCCGTGATGCGCTCGACCGGCTGTCCGGTGGTGTTCGATGCCACGCACTCGGTGCAACTGCCGGGTGCACAGGGCAGCGCCTCGGGCGGTCAGCGCGAGTTCGTGCCGGTGCTGGCGCGGGCGGCGGTGGCGGCCGGTATCGCCGGCATTTTCATCGAGACACATCCGCGCCCCCAGGAAGCCCTATCGGATGGTCCGAATGCCTGGCCGCTCGACCGCATGGCGAGCCTGCTCGAGATACTGCAGCGACTCGATGCAGTCACCAAATCCCGCCCTTTTGAGGAAACAGCGTTATGAGCCTGATCGCCGACATCCGAGCGCGTGAGATCATCGACTCGCGCGGCAACCCAACCATCGAGGCCGACGTCATACTCGCCTCGGGCACGCACGGTCGCGCGGCGGTGCCTTCCGGGGCCTCGACCGGCACGCGCGAGGCAGTGGAGCTGCGCGATGGCGATCCCAAGCGCTACGCGGGCAAGGGCGTTATGCGCGCGGTCGAGAATGTCAACACCGTGCTGCGCGAGGTGTTGATCGGCAAGGAAGCGGTCGATCAGGCGGGCGTCGATGCGCGCATGATCGAGCTCGATGGCACGCAGAGCAAGGCTCGACTCGGCGCCAATGCCATCCTGGCGGTGTCGCTGGCCACCGCGCACGCCGCGGCGCGGGACGCCGGGCTGCCGCTTTTCAAGTATCTCCTCGGCACGCGCGAGCCGGTCATGCCCGTGCCGCAGATGAACATCATCAACGGTGGCGCGCACGCCAACAACAGCCTCGACATCCAGGAATTCATGATTCTGCCGGTCGGCGCCCCGAGCTTGCGTGAGGCGTTGCGCTATGGTGCCGAGATCTTCCACACGCTCAAGAAGATATTGAATGCCAAGGGCATGAGCACCGCGGTCGGCGACGAGGGTGGATTTGCTCCCGACTTGCCGTCGAACGAAGCGGCTTTGCAGACCATATTGGAAGCGATTGAAACGGCTGGCTACACGGCGGGCCGCGATGTCTGTCTCGGGCTCGACGTGGCAAGCTCGGAGTTCTTCCGCGACGGCAAGTACGAGCTCGAAGCCGAGCATCGCAGCTTCACTCCTGCACAGTTCACGCGTTATCTGTCGGATCTCGTCGCCCGGTATCCGATCATCACGATCGAGGATGGCATGAGCGAGGGCGACTGGGCCGGATGGGCCGAGCTCACGGCGGCGTTGGGGCGCAAAGTGCAGCTCGTGGGCGACGATCTGTTCGTGACCAATACGCAGATCCTGGCCGAGGGTATTTCGCGCGGTGTGGCCAATGCCATCCTGATCAAACCCAACCAGATCGGTACGCTGACCGAGAGCCTGGCAGCCATCGCCATGGCCGAACAGGCGCATTATGCCTCGATCGTCTCGCATCGCTCGGGCGAGACCGAGGATACGAGCATCGCGGACCTCGCGGTCGCGACCGCCGCGACCCAGATCAAGACCGGCTCGATGTCACGCTCGGATCGCATCGCAAAATACAATCAGCTGCTGCGCATCGAGGAAATACTCGGCGGCAAGCCGCGTTACGCCGGACGAAATGCCTTTCCCGTCAAGATTTGAGGCCGTCGGCGTGCCCGACAGTGATACGCTAGCGCCCCCATGAAGTGGCTCGCCGCCGCCTTGTTGACCGCGCTGCTGCTGTTGCAGCACCGCCTCTGGCTGTCCGGCGACGGCGTGCGCGAAGTCTGGCGGCTGCGCGCGGCGGTAGCCGCGCAGCAGTCCGAGAATGCCCGGCTGTCGGAGCGCAACCGGCAACTGTCGGCCGAAGTGCACGATCTCAAGCAGGGCTACGCGGCGCTCGAGGAGCGCGCCCGCAGCGATCTGGGAATGGTGGCGGGGAACGAGACTTTTTTCCAGGTCGTGCCGAAAAAGCCCGCCGCGCGCAGCCCGAAGCCGGCACCCGCGGTCGTCCCTGCCGCGCCGGCGCAACGCACGGCGGCCGCGCACTGAGCGCTCAAGAGCGGACGATGCGCTACTGGCTGGTGATGCCCGCAGCTGGGGCCGGCCGCCGCTTCGGCGGTGCCAAGCAATTTGCCTCGCTGAACCAGCGCGCGCTGCTCGAGGTCGCGCTGCAACCATTCACCGAGGATGCGCAGTGCCTCGGCGGCGCCATCGTGCTGGCGCCGAATGAGCCGCGCCGCGCCGAGATCTGCAGGCGCGTGCCGCCGCGTTTCGAGTGCATCGAGGGAGGACCGACGCGAGCGCACTCGGTGATCAACGGACTGGCGGCACTGGGCGGGCGCGCCGCTGCGGACGACTGGGTGCTGGTGCACGATGCCGCGCGTCCCTGTCTGAGCGCTGCGGATCTGACGCGCCTGCTCGCCGGGGCGGCTGGTGAAGCCGACGGCGCGCTGTTGGCGGTGCCAGTGGCCGATACCGTCAAGCAGGCCAAGGCACGCGGTCCGGATGAGCCTGCGCGGTGTGCGGTGACGCTGTCGCGCGAATCACTCTGGCTGGCGCAAACGCCGCAGATGTTTCGCCACGCGGCGCTGCTCACCGCCCTCGAGCAGGCGCTCGCGCTCGGACGAGCACCCACGGATGAGGCGCAGGCCATGGAATGGCAGGGCGTATCGGCTCGCCTGATCGAAGCTCGCGATCCGAATATCAAGGTCACCGGTGCGGCGGATCTGGTGCTGGCGCAGGCGATTCTGAGCGCGCGCGCGGGCGCATGAAATGGCCATAAGAATCGGTTCCGGTTTTGATATCCACGCCTTTGGCCCGGGCGACAGCCTGGTGCTGGCGGGCATCCGCGTGCCGCATACGCACGGCATCGTTGCGCACTCGGACGGGGATGTTCTGCTGCATGCGCTGGTCGATGCACTGTTGGGTGCCGCCGGGCTCGGAGACATCGGCATGCATTTTCCCGACAGCGATCCGCAGTGGCGCGGCGCTGACAGCGCGCGCTTCGTGTTGCACGCGCGCGAGCTGCTGGCGCGGCAACATTACCAGATCGCAAATGCCGATCTGACACTGCTGGCGCAGGCGCCGAAGATTGCGCCCTGGCGCGAGGTCATGCGAGAGCGCGTCGCGGCGCTGCTGCAGATCGACGTCGGCTGCGTGAACATCAAGGCCACGACGCCCGAGCATCTGGGGTTCCTGGGCCGCCAGGAGGGCCTGGCCGCCATGGCCAGCGTGCTGATCGAGCAGCGCTCTTAGACGGGTGGACTCGATGAGCGCCGAAGCAGCACCAGCGTGGCGCCGGTGCCGCCTGCGGCCGGTCGCGCCGAGGCGAACGCCAGCACGGCATCAGCCCGGCGCAACAGCGTGTTGACGGTGTTCCTGAGCACCGGACCGCGCTGCCCGGAGCGCAGACCCTTGCCATGAATGATGCGCAGGCACTGCAGAGCGCTGCCGCGGGCATACTGCAGGAAATGCGCAAGCTGCGTGGCAGCCTCGGCGCCCGTCAGACCGTGCAGATCGAGCTCGGCTTCGACGCGGTAGCTGCCGCGCCGCAGTTTTCGCAGCACGATCTCCGGTACGCCGTCACGGCGGTATAGCAGCTCATCGCCGGGCTGCGCATCGATGAGCGGTCCAGGCTTCAGCAGACTCTCCGCTAGCACCGCCGCGCGTTCGGCGCGCGCAAACCGCGCCCGCGGCCGTGGCCGCCGTGCCGGAGACTCGACGCGGCGCGTGAGCTTGAGCGGCCGCACGTCCTGCATCGCACGCCGGAACACTTCGGCGTCATCATCGTCCTGATCGCTGCCGCTCATGGCTCCTCCCCGGTCGGGCATTGAAGTATATTGGCGCGCTTCCATGCCAACCGCACCTCGCCTGGCCTGCAAGGGACCGCTCGCCGTTTGTCCGTGAAGATACTTGTCAGCAACGATGACGGTTATCGCGCCGAGGGTCTCGCGCGTCTGCGCGAGGCGCTCGGCACGCTGGCCGACGTGACCGTCGTCGCACCGGACCGCAATCGCAGCGGCGCAGGCAATTCCCTGACGCTCGACGTGCCGCTGCGGCTGTTTGCGGCCGAGGCCGGCGTCTACTTCGTGGCGGGGACGCCGACCGATTGCGTACACCTGGCGATCTCGGGCGCCCTCGACGCGGAATTCGACATGGTGGCCTCGGGCATCAACGACGGCGCCAACCTGGGAGATGACGTGCTCTACTCAGGTACGGTCGCAGCGGCGATCGAGGGACGGTTTCTCGGTCTGCCGGCGCTGGCCGTATCGCTCTGTACCTCGCCCGGCGGAGCACGGCGCTTCGACACGGCCGCGCGCGTGGCGCATACGCTGGTGGCCGCGCTGCTGCAACGGCCGCTCGACCCGACACTGATCCTCAACGTCAATGTGCCCGATCTGCCATACGAGGCACTGTCGGGTTATCGCGGCACGCGCCTGGGGTTCCGGCATCGCTCGGAGGCAGTGCTGCCGGCCCGCGACCCCAAGGGCAATGCGGTGTACTGGATCGGACCGGCCGGGGAGGGAAGCGACGCCGGCGAGGGCACGGACTTCCTGGCCGTGGCGCAGAGATTTGTCTCGGTGAGCCCGCTGTCAATCGATTTTACGCGACATGCGTCCCTGCCCGAGGTCGGACGCTGGCTGGCAGCGCTGTGAGTGAAGGGCCGTGAACGGCACGCGTTTTGCCGGCATCGGCATGACCTCAGCGCGAACCCGCGATCGACTGGTACAGCGGCTGCGTGATCAGGGCATTGCCAATCTCGCGGTGCTCGACCGCATTCGCAATGTGCCGCGCCACATCTTCGTCGACGAGGCGCTGGCGAGCCGCGCCTACGAAGACACGGCGCTGCCGATCGGTTTTGGTCAGACGATTTCGCAACCCTACATCGTGGCGCGCATGAGCGAGGCGCTGCTCGAGGGCGGTCCTCTCGGCAAGGTGCTCGAAATCGGCACCGGCTGCGGTTATCAGACCGCCGTACTCGCCCCTCTGGTCGGTCGCATCTATACGATCGAGCGCATCGCAGCGCTGCAGAAGCGCGCGCGCGCGCGCTGTGCGGAGCTGCAGATTCGCAACGTGCGCTTTCGCCACGGTGACGGTACCCAGGGCTGGCGATCCCAGGCGCCGTTCGACGGCATTCTGGTCGCCGCGGCGCCGCTGACGGTTCCCGAAGCGCTGAGCGCACAGCTCGCGATGGGCGGTCGTCTGATCGTGCCGGTCGGCCCCGAAGGCGAGCAGCAGCTCGTGCGGCTCACGCGCCGGGAGCACGGCATCGAACGGCGCATCCTCGGCGCGGTCTCTTTCGTGCCATTGCTGGGCGGAGTCGGCTGAGCAGCGGCGGATATCCGACGCTCACTGGCCGGCGCCATATCCATTAATTACATCAAATATATTCTTTATATGTCTAATATTAAAGCAATTTATAACGAGAATTACTCGCTCGAGCGCGTCAACTTGCCAGCAGTGCGGATTCACAGCTACCATCCTTTGTCGGCATACGGCGACAATAGCCGCGGGGAGGCTCACCGAAAGAAGACACAGGGCGAAAATAGGGGAAGACCGAATGGTACGTAAGAACAAAAATAGGGTTGGATAACAACAAGAAGCGCAATCAATTATTCGAATTTGTCAGCTTCGGATAATTTCGGTGTTGTAACGATCTTCTCTCCCTGTGTCTTCTTTCGGAGTGTCTCCCGCCCTCTGCGGGCAATCCAACCGCCGCTGCGCTGATCAGCCCACTTACGGAAAAAGTCCCGCCGCTACGGCGCGCTGCTCATTCGCCAGTATGTTGTAGGTCCGGCAAGCGGCGCCGAGCGTCATGCACTCGAGCGCGATGCCGCGGGTGCGAAAGCGCTCGCGCACGGCGGCGCTCGCAAACAGCTGCCTCTCGCCCGCCCCCAGCAATACCACCTCGGCGCCCAAGGCAAACAGCGCTTCGAGGTGCGGCGGCGCGAGCTCGCTGAATGAGGGGGCGGTCCAGTCCAGCACCAGGCGCCTGGGCGTGATGATCAGCGGGCGTGCAATGCGCTGCTCACCGACGACGATCTCGCCCTCGCCGTAGCGGCGCACGAGGTGAATACTGGGATCGGAGTCGAGCACCAGCCGCATGCTCGCTAACATACGCCATGGCGAGCGAGCTGGTGCTGGTGCTGTGCGATTTTTTTCCGCGCGACGATGCGGCGCAGGCCGATCACGCACTGCCGCGGCTGCCCGCGCTCGAGCAGCTGCTGGCGGCCTCTCGCGTTGAAGCGCTGCCGGAGGGGTGGCGTGCGAGCATCGGCGCGCGCTTCGGCGGACTTAAGCTTGCGGCGCTCGCCCCTGCCGCAACCGCTGCGCTGGCCTGGCTCGACCCGCCCGCACCGGCAGGCTTGCAATACTGGTTCGCGACGCCGGTGCACTACTTCGCGGGACTGGACAGTGTGCGGCTGCACCCGGCGGGGCTACTGCAGCTGACCGATGCGGTGCAGGCGACACTGGTGAGCGACTTCAGTCGCGTCTTCGGCGACTCGTCGTGGCAGTTGCATGCCATCGGCAGGCGCGAGCTGCTGCTCGCCGGCGTCGCGTCCGCTGCGAGCGGCGCGGATCCGGCACGCTTTGTCGGTTGCGATCCGGGCGAGGGTTTGCCACAGGGGCCGGGCGCCGCCACACTGCGGCGCCTGGGTGTGGAAGTCGAGATGTGGCTGCATGAGCATCCCGTTAATCAACAGCGCCGCGCGAGCGGTGAGTTGCCGGTGAGCGCCTTGTGGTTCTGGGGCTCGACGGCGCCGCGCGCGCGCGCCAATGCCGCTCGAGGCGCCATCGATGCACCGCCGACCACGCGACTCTATGGCGAGGAGATTTATGCCGAGGCGCTCTGGCGCCTGCGGGGAGGTCCCATCGAGCTACTGCCCGAGAGCCTGCACTCGACGATGCAGACGCGCGTCCCGGCGCGCCTGGTGCTCTTTCCCGCACTGGCGAGCGATGGACTCGACGGCGCGCTGCAGCGTCTCGAGCGGCACTGGCTGGCGCCCGCGCTCGCGGCGTTGCAGGTCCGTGCGCTCTCGAGCATCGAGCTGCTCACCGGCTCGCGCGCCTACCGTCTGCGACGGCTGCATCTGGCCCGCTTCTGGCGTGCACGCCCACCGTGGTGGGAGTCGCTCGCGTGAGCGCGCCGACGGCGCTGCGCATCGTGCGGCGCGCCGCGGCCGTCCCGGCCGTCTCATTGAGCGCTGGCCTGCACCCGGTGCTGCAGCGGATCTACGCCGCGCGCGGCATCGTCAGTGCAGCGCAGCTCGGACTGAACATTCGCGAGCTGCTGCCCGTCGGCAGTCTCGCCGCCGTCGAGGCTGCCGCCGAGCTACTGGCACTGCATCAGCAGCGCGGCGGGTTGCTACTGGTCATCGGCGACTTCGATGCGGACGGCGCGACCAGCACGGCGCTGATCGTGCGGGCGCTGCGCAGCTGGGGCTTTCCGGCGGTGGATTTCCTGGTCCCCAATCGCTTCGAGTTCGGCTACGGACTGACGCCCGAAATCGTTGCGCTGGCGGCCGAGCGACGGCCAGCGCTGATCGTCACGGTCGACAATGGCATTTCCAGCAATGCCGGCGTCGCGGCTGCGCGCGCGCGCGGCATCGACGTGCTGATCACCGACCACCATCTGCCCGGCGCCTGCCTGCCCGCGGCAAACGTGATCGTCAATCCCAATGTTCCGGGCAGTACCTTCGCGAGCCGCGCACTCGCCGGCGTCGGCGTGGCCTTCTACGTGATGGCGGCATTGCGCCGTCTGCTCGCGGCTCGCGGATGGCTGCCGCCGCGCGCGCTGCAGTGCGCCGAGCTGCTGGACCTCGTGGCGTTGGGCACGGTTGCCGACGTCGTGCCGTTCGACAGCAATAACCGCATACTCGTGGCACAGGGACTCGCGCGCATCCGCGCCGGCCGCTGCGCACCTGGGATCAGCGCATTGCTCGAAGTGGCGCGGCGCGAACGCAGCGGCGTGGTGGCCGGCGATCTCGGATTCGCGGTCGCGCCGCGGCTCAATGCCGCCGGCCGTCTGACCGACATGTCCATCGGCATTCGCTGCCTGCTCAGCGATGAGCCCGCCGAGGCTCGCGCGCTGGCGCGCGAGCTCGATGCGCTCAATACCGAACGGCGCAGCATCGAGGCGCGGATGCAGGCCGAGGCGCATGCGGCGCTGCGCTCGCTGCGCGATCCCGACAGCGGCATGCGGCGCGCGGGCGTGTGTCTGTTCGATCCGGGCTGGCATCAGGGAGTGGTGGGCCTGGTGGCCAGTCGCGTCAAGGAGCGGCTGCGCCGGCCGGTGATCGCGTTTGCTCCGGCCGATGCCGGTACGCTGCGAGGCTCAGCGCGCTCGATCCCGGGAATTCACATCCGCGATGTGCTCGACGCAATCGCGGCCCGCGATGGCACTTTGATCCACAAGTTCGGCGGCCATGCGATGGCCGCCGGACTCACGCTGCCGATGGCGTCGCTCGATGTGTTCGCGCGCGCCTTCGATGCCGAATGTGAGACTGCACTGCGGTTGCGCGGCTCACCCGACGTCATCGAAACCGACGGCGAGCTCAGCGATGCCGAGCTCGCGCTTCCCACCGCGCAGGCGCTGCGCGAGGGCGGCCCGTGGGGTCCAGGCTTTCCCGAACCTTCGTTCGACGGCAGATTCCGCATCGAGACGGCGCGCGTGGTCGGTGAGCGGCACCTCAAGCTCTGGCTGAGTGCACCCGAGGGCCGCGGGCGATTCGATGCCATCGCGTTCAATTACCTCGACGCCGATCAGGCGGCATCGCTGCCTTGCGGCGTGGTGCAGCTGGTCTACCGCCTCGACAGTAATGAGTACCTGGGCGAGCGGCGGCTGCAATTCGTGATCGAACACCTGCTGCCCGCCTGAGGCGCGGGGCTGCGCCGGTGCATGCTAGTATGCCTGCGATGGAAGTCAGCCAGCTCAAGCGTACGCTCAAAGATCTCGAGGAACGTGCCGTCTCCTTGAGGGGGTTTCTTTGAGTACGATCGCAAGAAAGAACGTCTCGAAGAAGTAAGCCGCGAACTCGAGGACCCGGCGATCTGGAGTGCGCCTGAACGCGCCCAGGAGCTCGGGCGCGAGCGCGTGCGCCTCAGCGCGGAACTCGAGCAACTCGACCGTACCAACACCGCGGTCAGCGATGCGGCGCAGCTGCTCGAGCTGGCCGAGCGCGAGAACGATGAGTCCATTGCGCGGGACATCGAGCGCGACGCCGGCGCGCTCGAGGCTGACGTACGGCGGCTGGAATTCAAGCGGATGTTTCGCGGCGAGATGGACTCTCACAGCGCCTTTCTCGATATCCAGGCGGGCGCCGGAGGCACCGAGGCGCAGGACTGGGCGCAGATGCTGCTGCGCATGTATTTGCGATGGGGCGCGGCCCGCGGCTTCAGCTGCGAGATCATCGACTCCAGTCCGGGCGAAGTCGCCGGCATCAAGAGCGCCAGCGTCGCGGTTCAGGGGGAGTACGCCTACGGCTGGCTGCGCACAGAGACCGGCGTGCATCGGTTGGTGCGCAAGTCGCCCTTCGATTCCGGCAACCGCCGCCATACTTCCTTCGCCTCGGTATTCGTCTCGCCTGAAGTCGACGACGACATTGCGATCGAGATCAATCCGGCGGATCTGCGCATGGATGTGTATCGCTCGAGCGGCGCCGGTGGTCAGCACGTCAACAAGACCGAATCGGCCGTGCGCATCACGCACGTTCCGAGCGGCATCGTGGTTGCCTGCCAGAACGAGCGCAGCCAGCACAAGAACCGCTCGATGGCCATGAAGATGCTCAAGGCCAAGCTCTATGAACTCGAGGTCAACAAGCGCAATGCCGCCGCCAAGGTGTTGGAAGAGTCGAAATCGGACGTGAGCTGGGGCAATCAGATCCGCTCCTATGTGCTCGATCAGTCGCGCATCAAGGACCTTCGGACCGGAGTGGAAGTGGGCAATACCGGCGCCGTACTGGACGGGGATTTGGATCAATTCATGGAAGCGAGTCTGAAGGCGGGATTGTGAGCGACGAGGAGAGTCATCTAATCGCCGAGCGGCGCGCCAAGCTTGCGGCCTGGCGCACGCAGGGCGCGGCCTATCCGAACGATTTCCGCCGCGATGCGTTGGCGGCGCAGCTGCTGTCGACCTACGCCGATCGCGATTCAGCCTGGCTCGAGGCCAATCCGGTGCGGGTGCACGTCGGCGGGCGCATGATGTTCAAGCGCGTCATGGGCAGGGCGAGCTTTGCCAAAATCGCCGACCGCAGCGGACAGATCCAGCTGTTCCTGCAGGAAAATGCGCTCGGAGCCGCCTACGAGGCCTTCAAGAACTACGACGTCGGCGACATGCTCGGTGCGCAGGGACAGTTGTTCCGGACCCGCACTGGTGAATTGTCGGTGCGCGTCGAGCAGCTGCAGCTGCTGGCAAAAGCGCTGCGTCCGCTGCCGGACAAGTGGCACGGGGTCGCGGACACCGAGTTGCGCTACCGGCAGCGTTATGTCGATTTGATCATGACCGAGCGCAGCCGCGAGGTGTTTCGAACCAGAACGCGCGTGCTGCGCTACCTGCGCGATTTTCTCGACGCACTCGATTTCCTCGAGGTCGAGACGCCGATGATGCAGCCGATTCCGGGCGGCGCGGCGGCGCGGCCGTTCGTGACTCACCACAATGCACTCGATGTCAACATGTACCTGCGCATTGCGCCGGAGCTGTATCTGAAGCGCCTGATCGTCGGGGGATTCGAGCGCGTCTATGAGATCAACCGCAATTTCCGCAATGAAGGCCTCTCGACCCAGCACAATCCCGAGTTCACCATGCTCGAGCTGTACTGGGCCTACACCGACTACGTCGAGCTCATGGAGCTGATCGAGCGGCTGTTGCACGGTTTGGCCGATGGCCTGTTCGCCAGCCGGCGCATGAGCTATCAGCGCCGCGAATACGATCTGGCGCGGCCGTTCAGGCGCATCACGATCGAGGCGGCGCTGCTCGAGCACAATCCGGGCCTCGAGCGCTCCCGGCTGCGGGATGTTTCCTACCTGCGCGAGGCTTGCACCCGCTTAAGCATCGGCTTCGCACCGCACGACGGCGCGGGCAAGCTGCAGATCGAGCTGTTCGAGAAGACCGTGGAGCAGTCGTTACTCGATCCGACGTTTGTGTATGCCTACCCGCTGGAGGTCTCGCCGCTCTCGCGCACCAACGATGCCGATCCGTTCCTGACCGACCGCTTCGAGTTTTTTCTCGCCGGCCGCGAGCTCGCTAATGGCTTCTCCGAGCTCAATGATCCGGAGGAGCAGGCGGAGCGGTTCCGGGCGCAGGTGCGGCGCAAGGATTCGGGCGACGATGAAGCCATGCATTTCGATGCCGACTACGTGCGCGCGCTCGAATACGGCATGCCGCCGACCGCGGGCCTGGGGCTGGGAGTGGATCGACTGGTCATGTTCCTGACCGATTCGCCTTCGATTCGCGATGTGCTGCTGTTTCCGCATCTGCGTCCGGAGACTTGAGCGGCGCGGTCTTGAGGCGAGCGAGCACCGCTAGCGTCCCGAAACGCCTGTGGCACCGGACAACAGCTCCTGTAGCGCCGAGCGCGAATCATCCCATAGGCTGTAGGCCGGCGAGAGCGCATCATCGCCATAGCGCAGCGCCAGACGGCTCGCCGTGGCCAGATACCGCAGCGTAGGCACGTCGACCGCGTAAGCGGCGGATTGCGCGCCGGCCCCGCGCGGGGCAAATATCAACTCGCGGTTTTGCAATAAGGTCGGCGGCGGTGTGGCGGGCTTGAAGATGAGCTCCCGGTCATCCGCAATGATGCGCAGTGGGGCGGTGACGCTAGCCGACTGCCCGCCCATGCGCGGATCCACGGTCGACCAGCGATGCGCGATCAGCCAGCTGGAATACTTGCCGCTGCGATCCTCCTGCAGCGCCACCAGCGTCACATAATCGCGTGCGTTGGCCGCCAAATCGCTGCGCGAACGTGCGAACAACAGCGGCTGTTGCACCACAAAGAGCGTCGAGCCGCTCGAGTCGTCCAATACCTCCCGCGGCTGCGTATTCCTTGCCCCTGCGCAGGCCGCGAGCAATGGCAATAGGAGCGTAATGGCAGTTGTGAGCCGACTGCGGCCGCGGCTGTGCGTCCAATCGATTGCCATGCGATGCAAGTCCGTCCACTCCTTTGAGCCGCGCTGCCAATTTCCTATACTGCCATTCTTGCAGCGATCCCATCCATATTCTGCAACACGCAGCAGACTCAATTGAAAATAATACTGTTGCTGTCTGCCGACACTTGTGTCCCGATGATTGTATTGAGGGCAAAAGTGTTGGAATCTTCAAGCATGGCAGTGAGAAGCATGTTATGCGTAGCCGCAGTTGCGTTGCTCTGGAGCGGCGGCGCGAGCGCCCATCTGGATGGCGATGTCGCGAGCGTGCAGGCGGACGCGGCGGCACTCTACGGGCTCACACATGCAACCGCTCTACTGTCTTACGACGTGCAGCAGATTGACACCGCCGCAGGCCTGACGGTGCGCGAATTCGTGGCGCGGGACGGCACAGTGTTTGCACTGAGCTGGACCGGTCCAGTGCTGCCGGATATGCGTCAACTGCTGGGGCAGCACTTCGGCGATTACACTGCCGCGCTGGCAGCACTCGATCAGCCGGGGCTGCGCCGTTCGGTTCGGATCGCACTGCCGGGTTTGGTGGTCGAGTCGGGCGGTCATTTGCGCGCCTATTCGGGCCGGGCCTATCTGCCGGCGCGCGTGCCGGACGGCGTGTCGCTGTCCGAGCTGCGATAGCTCGAGCGTCCTGCATGGGTCGCAAATCGCAGATTGGAACTGCACTACTGGCAAGCCTGCTCGGGGCCTGCGTCGGCGGTAATGGCACGACCGCGGCTGGAAAAATGGCGCCTCCGGTCCTCAATACCACGACCCTCACGGTCGATGCGGGCCCGAGCGCCGGCGGCGGCGCAACCAACCACGCCTACGTGACGGTGAAGGTGTGCCAGCACGCTAGCACGCAGTGCGCGAGCATCGATCACGTGCTGCTCGATACCGCCTCCTGGGGTTTGCGGCTGGTGGGCTCGGTGCTGGCCGCGCACTCGGTCGCGCTGGCGCCCGAGAGGGACAGCAGCAATCGCGGTATCGAGGAATGCGTCACTTTCGGCGCTGGGCAAACCTGGGGGCCCGTGGCGCTGGCCGATGTCACTTTGGCGGGGGAAACTGCCACCAATCTGCCGGTACAGATCATGGATGACAGCGGCGCCGGCGCGCCGCCGCCCGCGACTTGCGGCGCCAATGGCACGTTGATCAACTCGGTGTCGGGCTTCAACGCCAACGGCGTGCTGGGGGTCGGTGTCTTTGCGCAGGATTGCGGTGCCGCCTGCACGACTGCCTCGACGCCGTTGCCGCTCTACTATGGCTGCAGCAGCGGCACCGCGGGCGTCTGCACAGCCGAGAACATGCCGCTCGACATGCAGGTGACGAATCCTGTGGCGATGTTTGCCGCGGACAATAACGGCATCATCGTCGATCTGCCGAACCTTCAGAACGCCAATGGCGATGCCACAGTCCAGGGCTCGCTGCTGTTCGGGCTCGATACGCAAACCGATAATGCGCTGCCGGCCGGCCTCACGGTGCTCGGCACCAACGCCAGTGGCGATTTTACCGCCACCTACAACGGTGGCACGACGCTCTTGCCCTCCTGGATCGATTCCGGCTCCGATGCCTACGATTTCGATGATTCCACGATCGCGACCTGCCCAGGTCCGACTTTTGTCGGCTACTACTGTCCGGCCAATGCACCACTGCCGCTGTTTGCGGTCAATACTGGCAACGGGGCCAACAACGCCAGCAGCACCGTGCAATTCGCGGTCGCTGATCCGCGCTCGTTCGTATCCGGCGCTGCCGCACTGATCGATCTGGCGGGGGGCGCGGGATCCAGCAACTTCATCTGGGGCATGCCGTATTTCTACGGTCGGAAAATCTTCGTCGGCATCGAGCAGCGCACAGCCGGCGCCTACACCGGTCCGTATTTCGCTTACTGAGCCGGTCAGCGTGGCGGGCGATGCCCGCGCGTCGTCAAGTCCTCGTGGCCAGCTCCTTCGCCAGCGCCGTGTAGCCTCTGCGGCCGGCGAGGTCCGCCGCGGAGATGCGAACGCCGTTGCGCAGAGCCTTATCGGCTCCAGACTGCAACAGCGCGTGACAGATTTCGGCGTGGCCGCCGCGGCTGGCGGCGATCAGCGCCGTGTCGCCCGCATTATTCTGCACATCCAGTGCCGGTGACTTGCTCAGCAGTTCGCTGACAGCCTGCTCGCGGCCCGCGGCGGCGGCGAGCAGCAGCGGCGTGTCACCGTTGGCACTACGACGGTTCAGGCGCGCGGCGCCGGTGAGCAGCCGTGCAAGCACGCGCTGCTGGCCGTGCGCGGCGGCCGCGTGCAGCGCCGTGAGGCCCTCGGCATCGGCGCTCTCGGGGTCAGCTCCGGCATCCAGCAGAGCCCCGACGCTGTCAGGCGTACCGGACCAGGCCGCGTACCAGAGCGCCGTGCGTCGGTCGTGGTCCTGCGCGGCGAGGTCGGGATGGTGCGCCAGCAGAAGTGGCACGAGCGCCCCCCGCTCGCCTGAGGCAGCGAGCATCAGTGGCGTGCGGCCGTGTTCGTTGGCAGCCCCGGCGTTGGCGCCTGCCTCCAGCAGCCGTTGGGCGCTGTCCATTCGGCCGGCACCAACGGCCGCAAACAGCGGCGTCTCCTCATGCAGCCGGTGCGTATCGGGGTGGATGCCGGCGTTCAGCAGCGCCCTGATGACCGGTCCGTCATCGCGCGTGACGGCGAGCCACAGCACACTGTGACCCGAGCGATCGGCGCTCGCCGGATCGGCGCCATGCGCCAGCAGTAGCCCCAGGCAGTCGAGCGCATGCGCGTCGGCGGCCACCTGCAGCAGCGTATCGCCCTGAGGCAGCCGCATGTTGGCGTCGGCGCCAGCGCTGAGCAGCTGTCGCACCGCGCCGCTATCGTTGCGTGCCACGGCGAGCGCGAGCGCCTGCCAGCCCCGATAAATCTCGCCCGGATGCGTGGCGTCGAATTTGCCGCTCTGGCGTGCCGGTGCGGCGCGCACGAGGTACATCGCCGCGCCGAGCGCGCGCAAACGCGCCGCTGCGGCCTCGGCACCGACCGCCAGCGCTGCATCGAGTGCCGTATAACCGCGCCGGTCCTGCGCTTCAAGCCGGCCGCCGGCGCGTAGCAGTAGCTCGATGGCTGCCGCCTGATTGGCGCGCGCGGCGTAGAACAGCGCCGTGCGTTGCTCAGAATCGCCGACGTTGGGATCCGCGCCATGCTGCAGCAGCAACTCGGAGACGCGCAGATCCGGATTTTCCACCGCTAGCATCAGCGCCGTAGTCCCGAAGCGGTCGGTTGCATTCGGATCTGTGCCGAGCGCGAGCAACGCTTCGGCTGCATCTGCAGCGCCGCTACCGACGGCATATGCCAGGGCCGGGCGTTCGAACTCATCGCGCACGCGCGCGGCGTTGTCGCCCAGCCGGCGCAATTCCGCGGCATCGTTCATGCGTGCGCTATGCATGACCCAGGCGTTGAACAAGCCGGCATCGCTGGCGCCTAGCGCTTCCCGATCAAGTAACGGGCGGCCCGAATGCAGCGCGTCGGCGGCGCGCGCGTAGCCGAGTTGGGCCGAGCGCTCGAGCCATTGCTGGACCGCCGCCGGGTCAGCACGCGGCTCGCGCGAGAGTTCCGCGGCGAGTACGTAGGCGGCGGCGCCGTGGCCGTGTTCGGCTGCCGACTGCAGCAGTGCGTGTGCACGCGGGGCATCGGACGGGATGCCGACGCCGTTCAGATAGATGAGCCCGAGCAGGTATTGGGCCGCTGCATTGCCGGCGATGCTGGCAGGTTGCAGCAAGGCGATCGCCTTGTCGTATTGCAGGGTCCGCAGCGCCGCTCGCGCCGGCTCCAGCGGGTCGGCGCGGCGATCCTTGAGGTCCTTGCCGGACGCAGCGGCAGCGAACAGGCACAGTATCAGGCAGAACGCGGCCGAGCGGCCGCTGCCGAATAATCGTGTCATCACGCAGTTCCGTACTTGGTTTCCACTTCGACACCCATCGAGCGCAGAAAATCGTTCGGCAGGATGCCGCCGGCATTGACGATCACGGTATCATTGAGCACTTTGAGTTCGCGTCCCGAGTGGTTCAGTAGTACCTCTTGCGGATGAATTTCGCGAATTTGAGAGTTCAGTAGCACCTGCAATTGACCGTTACTCGTGGCCTGCTGCACGCGCTCACGATTGCGCGTCTTGGCGCGCTGGAACGCCTCACCGCGGTAGGACAGCACGACCTTGGTATCGCCAAGTTCAGCCACGCTGGCGGCCGCCTCGAGTGCACTGTCGCCGCCGCCGACCACGATGACCTGCTGGCTGTGGTACTGCTCCGGGTCGATGAGCCGGTACACGACCTTCGGCAGTTCCTCTCCGGGTACGCCAAGTTTGCGCGGCGTGCCGCGGCGGCCGATCGCCAGCAGCACGCTCGCGGCCGAATGCTCGCCCTGGGTCGTCCTGACGACAAACGCTCCGTCCCTGCTCTCCACGCCTTCGACGCGCTCGCGGTAATGAATGTTCAGTCCATTGCCATTGCAGGCGTCGGTCCAGAATTTCAGCAGCTGCTCCTTGGTGGTGTTGCGGAACTGCACCTGGCCGATGATCGGCAGCTCGACCGGGGCGGTCATCACGAGTTTCCCGCGCGGATATTGAAACACCGCTCCGCCCAGCGACTCCTGCTCGACTGTACGGTAGTTCAAGCCTAATTGCTTGGCGGCCAGGGAAGCGGCGAGACCGGCGGGACCGGCGCCGATGATCAGCACGTCGTGGGCGCCAGCGCGTTTGCGTCCGGACTGGGCAATGGCTTCGAGCGCCTGTCGCCCCTGCATGAGCGCATTGCGGATCAATCCCATGCCGCCGAGCTCGCCGGCGACGAATATACCGGGCACGTTGGATTCGAAATTCGGCTTCAGCACCGGGATGTCGACGCCGCGGCGCTCGGTTCCAAATACCAGTGTGATGGCATCGAATGGGCACACGTCTTTGCAGACGCCGTGCCCGATGCATTCGCTCGGGCTCACCAATGCGGCCTTGCCGTTGATGAGTCCGAGCACTGTATGGTGTGGATATTCCGGACACGCGGCGACACAGGCCCCGCAGCCGAGGCATCGGCTTTCATCGATGACCGGATGCAGGGAGGCGGGTTCTGTCAGCCCTGCAGCGACGGATTCTTCGCGCGCGCGTTCGTGAAGCATTTGAACGCGGCGCTGGCGCGCGAGATAAACGCCGAGCACGATCGCCAGCGGCATTGCGTAAAACAGCAGCGCCCACCTGTCCATGCATCCGCCTCAACGCTCAGCGGTCAGAGATCTTGGCACCCTAGTGCGCATCCAACTATGATTCTGCGAGAGCGATCACATGTCCAGTGCTTGCCGCTTATGCATCTATGTCGCAATTCTCAGACATAGGGCGCACTCCTAGCAGTCTCTATATTGTGCATCGGGGCCGGGCGCGCCTCAGAGTTGCTGCGGAAGTTTGTTTGTTATCAAACCTTCGAGCCTAGGCTTTGCAGAGCAAAGTGAGTTGCAAGTGGCATTATTTTGGCTTCTCGCGGGAGTCCTGAGCGCCTGCGCAGCGCTCATCGTGTTGCTGCCGTGGCTGCGGGCCATTCCGATTCTGGGTCCACTGCCGGCGGTTTCACGCCGCGTGCTCGCGGGCGCGTTGATCGCGCTAGCCGCTGTTGTCGGCTTGTATGAATTGTTCGGCCGTCCTGATCTGATCACGCGCCCGGCCGGCACGACAGGCAGCAGCGCGCGCGCCGTAGCGCCAGTGCTGGGCCGCTCGGCCGCTGGCGCTGGTGCGGCGACCAACGGCGCCGGCTCCATGAGCAGTGCGATCGCCAATCTCGAGGCGCGCCTCGCCAAAGGCGGCGGCACGACCGATGACTGGGAGCTACTGGCCAAATCCTATGAGTTCATGAACCGCCCGGCCGACGCAGCCAAGGCCCGCGCCAGAGAGCTTCCCGCGCCGTTGCAGGGCTCGGCAGATGCCGCGGAATCCGGGACTACCGTGCTGGGCTCCGCTGCCGTCGCCTCGGCTGCACCGGCACTGACGGCGCAATCTCTGCAGCGACTGGCGCAAGCCGATGCCGACCGTCGCGAAAAGAAGCTAGCCGCTGCGGCGGCGATCTACGCCGCTCTGGCGGCAGGCGATCAGCTCAATGCCGACGGCTGGGCCGACTACGCCGATACGGCGGCCAGCCTGCGCGGCAACAAACTCGCGGGTGAGCCCGAGACTTTTGTGGCGCGGGCGCTCGCGCTCGATCCGCAACATCCCAAGGCGCTGTGGCTCAAGGCCAGCGCCGATGAGGAAGCCGGTCGATGGAGCGAAGCGGTGATTGCCTGGCAGAAGCTCCAGGCGGTGCTCGATCCGCAATCGGCGGACGCCCGGATCGTCGCGGCTAATCTGCAGCAGGACCTGCGCCTTGCCGGTGGTGCGACCGCCGCCGCAGCGCCTGCCGCGGTTGCCACGGCCGTCAGCGGCGAGGTCATGATCGCCGATGAGCTGCGCGCGCGCGCGCTCAATGCAACCGCGCTGTTCATCGTTGCCAAGTCGGTCGACTCTGCCGGTGCACCGGTGGCCGTGCTGCGCACCGCGGCCTCTGGCTGGCCCGTGAAGTTCACGCTCGATGATTCGCAGGCCATGCTGCCGGGACGGAATCTTTCGAGCGCCGGCCGCGTGAAGATCGAAGCCCGCATTTCCCGCAGCGGCCAGGCGACCCCGACCTCGGGCGATCTTCGGGGCAGCAGCGAAGTCATCGATCCATCTGCTGCGCGGCCGCTGCGCATTCTGATCGACCAGGTGATTCCGTGAACGCCGTCCCCGAGTCGGTGTGCGAGCGCACGGCCGCCAGCCGGCCCGCCAGCTCGGTGCCCGAGCGAGCCGCCGAGCAGCGCAGCACAGCCCCGGCAAAGGATCCCATTGCGACCGATCGCGGACTGCATTGGCCGATCGTCTGGACGCTCGTCGTTCTGGCGCTCATCACATGGGGCAGGAATGCGCATCTCGAGCGCTATATCACGCCCGATCGCGGCGTCGGTTACTGGCTCGGCATCACCGGTGGCTCGATGATGCTGTTGCTGTTGATCTACTCGGCCCGCAAGCGCGCGCGCTGGCTGCGCTGGCTCGGTGGCATCCCCGCGTGGTTCCGGATTCACATGGTCTTGGGCGTCAGCGGCCCGGTGCTGGTGTTGTTTCATGCGAACTTCCGGCTCGGCGCAACCAACAGCAATGTGGCACTGATCAGCATGCTGCTGGTGGCGGGAAGCGGCGTGGTCGGTCGGTACATTTATACCCGCATGCATGCGCGTTTGGACGGCAGGCAGGACAGCCTCGAGGAGCTGCAAGCCGTCGCAGCCGAGATCCGCGCCCAGACCACCCATCTGGCGTTCCTGCCCGGCGTGCTGGACGCGATCGATCGAGCGGAGCAGCGACTCGTCAATCCGCCGACGGGACGCGTTGGCCGTTTCCTGCATGTCTTCACAGCGGGTGGGCGGGCCGCGCTGGCGCGCTGGCGCCTGCACCGGGTGATCAAGCGCGCCGTGTCGCGCGCGGCCAGTCATGAATCGGCAAGCATCGCCATCCACGCGCATCGCATTGGCGCGACCGTCCAGTCCTATGCCGATCGGAGGCTCGATGCCGCCAGGCGCGTGGCGGAATATCGTCTGTTCGCGCGCCTGTTCTCGTTCTGGCACGTGCTGCACATACCGTTGTTCTTCACGCTGCTGTTTGCAGCGATTGCGCACGTCGTTGCGGTGAATCTGTACTGATCCATCCCCATGCACTGGTCAGGGATCGGCACGCCTCTGCGAGAGTTATTGATGACCATGATATCCATACTGGCATTCTCGACGGCCACGGCAGCATCCGTCGAGACGTTGCTGATGCCGGGCAAAGTTGCACGCGCGCACCTGAAGCAGGAGGAGACCTGCGCCAACTGTCACGACCGCAGCAATGTGCGCACCCAGACCGCGCTGTGTCTCGACTGCCACAAGAAGATCGCGACCGACGTGCGCGAGCATCACGGCTATCACGGCCGCATGCCCAACGCGGGCAACAGCGAATGCCGTGCCTGCCATACGGAGCACAAAGGCCGTGACGCGGATATCGTCCAACTCGTCACGGCGCAATTCGATCACACACTGACGGAGTTTTCGCTCGAGGGAGCGCACCGTGCGCTCGAATGCGCGAGCTGCCACAAGAAGAGTGAAGCCTGGAGCAAGGCGCCGGTAACCTGCCTGGGCTGTCACAAGTCGGACGACGTGCACCGCGGGCAATTCAGCCAGTCGTGCCGCGAGTGCCACGGGACCATCACCTGGGCCGGTGGGCGCTACGATCACGACAAGTCCGGCTTCCGGCTCACCGGGGCGCATGAGGGCGCGGCCTGCAATGCCTGTCACATCGGCGGTCGCTACAAAGACACCCCCAAGACATGTAACGGCTGTCATGCGACCGACGACGAACACCGCGGTTCACGCGGCAATGACTGCGGTAAGTGCCATACCACCAAGGAATGGAAGAAGGCCAAGTACGACCATCGCCAGGAGACCGGTTACGCCCTGCTAGGCGCGCACGCCGATATCGATTGTCTCGACTGCCACCGCAGCGGCAACTACAAGCAGAAGATCCCGAAGGACTGCGAGGGCTGTCATCGGGCCGACGATGTCCATGCCACACGCTTCGGCGGCAAGTGCGACGACTGCCATAACAACGATCGTTGGAAGCCGGAGAATTACGATCACCTCGCTCGTCACAAATTCGCGCTCATCGGCGCGCACGCGAAATTCGCCTGCGATGTCTGCCACACCGCACCCACCGCGACGCAGAAGCTCGGCAAGAAATGCCTGGATTGCCACCGAGCCGAGGATCCACATCGCGGCAAGATTACCGGTGGCTGCGAGAACTGCCACGGCCAGGAGTCATGGCGCAAGGCCATTACCTTCGATCATGACTTGATAGATTTTCCGCTGCTCGGGTTGCATCGGGTCGTCAGCTGTGCCCAGTGCCATGCGACGCTGGCGTATGGGGATGCGCCAACGGGCTGCGTGGATTGTCACAGTCGGGAGGATGTGCACAAGGGCGGACTTGGCAAGAAGTGCGCCAGCTGCCACTCGCCCAACGGCTGGGCGCTTTGGACGTTCGATCACGCGAAGGAGACCAAGTTTGCGTTGCGCGGCGCGCACGCCAAGCTGCAATGCGCCGACTGCCATCGGGAACAGCCCGGGAACACCAAGACACCGTCCCAGTGTATTGCTTGTCACCGCAAGGACGACCGTCACCTCGGAGCGTACGGCAGTCAGTGCGAGCGCTGCCACACGAGCTATGCGTGGAAAGGCGCCCGGATTCAATAGGCAGGGCAATGCAACGCCGCAGCATCCTCTGCACGCTGTCGCTGATCGCCGCGTCCGCGATAGCGCTGGCGCTCGCACCGGCCGGCGTCATAGCCGCGCCGCCGGCCCCAATCACCGTGCCGTTCGATCACCTGACCAGCGGATTTGAACTCGATGGCGTGCACCGCGATCTGCCATGCGAATCGTGCCATCTGAACGCGGTCTTCTACGGCACGCCGCGCGACTGCGGCAGTTGCCATACAACGGGTTCGCAGTTCAATGCCACGCCGAAGACGGCGACTCATATTGCGAGCAGCAACAATTGCGCGGCCTGCCACAACACGATCGCATTCCGCCCGGCATTTCACTTCAACCATGCCGAGGTGCTCGGCGGCTGCGTCAGTTGTCACAACGGCACGATCGCGCAAGGGGAGGGCCCCACGCATCCGCAGACCAGCCAAAACTGCAGCGCCTGTCATTCGGTGATGAGCTGGAATCCGCCCACGACAGTCGACCACGCGCAGATCCCGCTGGCTGTGGCCGGCTATTGCATGGTCTGTCACAACGGCGTGCAGGCTGCCGGCAAACCCGCCAACCATATAGCCACGAACCTGGAATGCGGCGATTGCCACCTGACGACCACGTGGCTTGGTGCGAATTTCGATCACACCGGCATTCGCAGCGGCTGCTTCAGCTGCCATAACGGTAGCAAGGCCGTGGGCAAGCAGGGCAGTCACATGCCCACGAGTAATCTCTGCGAGAACTGCCACACCACCGGCATCGGTAGCAAAGCCCCGAGCTGGACGCCATCGCTGTTCGATCACACGCAGATGACGGTGACGACCTGCGCCACCTGCCACAACGGTACGGTCAAGATTTCCACCGGGTTTGTTCCGGGCCAACCCACTAACCACGTGCCGCCGATTCCCTCACTGATCGACTGCGGCGTGTGTCACGGCAATAACCCCGCCGCCGAGACCTGGACGGTGCTGGCAGTCACTATCCCGCAGCTGCATGCGGGACTGTCCGTCAACAACTGCCTAATGTGTCACGCCGGTCAGAGCTTCGCCGGCGTGCCGGCGCCCTACATTCCGATGTCGACCTCAGGCGTATCGCCCACGCACGCCACACCGCTCGCGCCCTTGCACATTCCGATTCTGACCGGCGCAGATTGCAGTGCCTGCCACGCCGCGGCATACGTCGCCGGTGGCTTCGGCCCAGCCACGGCCATGAGTGCCGCCAAACACGCTCTCGTCGCCACGACCTGCGTGACCTGTCACGAGGCCGGCAGGAGCTTCTATGTCGGCAGCGGTACGCCGCTGCAGGTGCGACCGCCCGACCACCTGAGCAGCGCCGATGCGCGCATGGTTTCGAGCGACTGCGCGTTGTGTCACACCACCACCGACTGGACCAGCAACACGTTGCCGATCGGGCACATGCCCAATCCGGCCAACCAGGCCTGCAACGTCTGCCACATCGCGGCGCCGAGCAACTACGCCACGCTGGCGAGCATCGCGGTGCTGCACACGGGCATCAGCAGCGGCTGCGCTCAGTGCCATGGCGGCACGACCGCGCTGACTTTCTACAACAACAACGACAACCCGAAGGCGGCGGTGCTCACGCCGCCGCATATCCCGGCGTTTTCGGGCACCGACTGCAGTGCCTGCCATACGGGCAATTACGTGGCGGGCGGGTTCGGGCCGATGAACATGACGCAGGCCACGCATGCCGGCGTGGGCGCGAGCTGTAATCCCTGTCACGAGGCAGGACTGACGTTCTACATGGGCGCGGCCAATCCTGGCCTGCAGGGCCGACCAGCCAATCACACCACCGGTCAGATGGTGGCGCCGAACGACTGCAACGTCTGCCATACAACCGCGAATTGGAACAGCACGGCGATGCCCGCGGGCCATATGCCCAATCCCGCCAACAGCGCCTGCTCGGTCTGCCACACCACGGCGCCAGCGGATTATTCCACGGCCACGTTGGCCGCGAATGCCGTGCTGCACACGGGTATCACGAGCGGCTGCGGCCAATGCCACGGCGGCACGACGGCGCTGACCTGGTACAACAACTTCACACCCAAGGATGGCGTTCTGATGCCGTCGCACGTTCCATACCTGTCAGGAACCGATTGCGGCAGCTGTCATTCCTCGACGACATTTGCCGCCGGCGGCTTCGGGCCCATGAACATGACGCAGGCCAAACATGCTTTCGTGGCCACGACCTGCACTACTTGCCACGAAGCGGGCCTGTCCTTCTACATGGGCGCAGCGACTCCTGGGCTGCAGGGTCGCCCGGCCGATCACACCTCCGGTCAGATGGTGGCGCCGAACGACTGCAGCATCTGTCACACGACCGCGAACTGGAACAGCACCGCGATGCCGGCTGGACACATGCCGAATCCGGCCAACCAGGCCTGCACGGTCTGTCATACGACTGCACCCGCCGACTATTCCACCACGACGCTGGCCGCAAACCCGGTGCTGCACACCGGCATCACCAGCGGTTGCATCACCTGCCACGGCAGTCCCGCCGGCGCACTGACCTTCTATAGCAACTTTACGCCCAAATCCGCGGTGCTCGCACCGGTGCACATTCCGACCGCGACTACGCCATGCGAGGACTGTCACAGCACGACGGTGTTCACCAGCTTCAGCGGCACCAGCATGAGCTCGGCCAAGCACACGCTGATGTTTGCCACCATCGGCAAGACCTGCGACGCCTGCCACAACCGCGTCACGCCCGCTCTGAGCTTCTATGGCGTCACGAATCTGCAGACCCGGCCGACGGATCACAATTCCGGCAGCAAGGCCAGCTCGGATTGCAGCAGCTGCCACAACCCCAACAGCTGGGGCGGCGGCGCACAGAAGCGGCCCGCGGCCACCACCGCGGCGACGGCAGGCACGAAAGCACTGCTTCACTCCGGTATCGGCAGCGTGCTGTCGGTGCCGGTGGCCTCCGGTGCAGCGGCGCCGGCGGGCGCGAACGCCTCGCCTGGCTCATTACTCTCCTCGTTGCTGAGGCCAGCGGCCATCGGGCTCACGAGCTCTGCGCACGTCGGTGCCAATGGCAACTGCGTGAACTGCCACAACGGTGTCGCGGCCGCTGGCAAAGGGGCCAATCACATCGCCAGCAATGACAGTTGCGCCAATTGCCACACGACCAACGCGTGGTTGCCAGCGCGCTTTGATCATCAGGGCATCGCGGCGCGCTGCGCGAGCTGTCACAACGGCGTAGCGGCGGCTGGACGACCGATTTCGCACATTCCGACGACTCTCGACTGCAGCAGCTGTCATGGCACCATCGCCTGGCGGCCGGCGCGATTCAGTCACAGCGGAACGGCGAGTAGCTGCCAGAGCTGCCACAATGTCTTGACCGGGATGGGCAAGGCCCTCGGTCACGAGCCGACCGCGCTGGATTGCAGCTCCTGCCATAACACTCTGAGCTGGATTCCGGCCGTTGCGCCCGCGTCGCAGCGTCCGGCGAAGCTCGGTGGGCGCAGTACGGCCGGCGGTTCGAACAAGTGAAGCACGCTGTCCAGGCTAGCGCGCGGTCGCGTGCATGCGCCGCCGCACTGCTCAGCGTGCCCTGGGCGCTGTCCGGTATCGCACAGGGAGCTGCGCCGAATGTGCGACTGGATTCCCAGCTGCTGCAGTTCATCGATGCGCAGGAGGGCGAAGGGCACATCGATATCTCGGCGCAATTTGTCTGCACGGTAAGTTATTTGGGCAACGCGCCGCTCAACCACGGCAAGAGCACGATCATCACGCTGCGTCTGGGCCCGGATTGCGGGCCGTTCCTGCAGTCGTTGACTCCTGAAATGCCGCTCGTAGGTGGCAGTGGTCAGCTTGTGACGTCGGCTACTCTGGAATCGCTCGTGCCGGGAGAGGTGACGCTTGAGCTTCGCTTTGCGCGAGAGTTGGACTTCGTGATGGCGCCGACCACGGATGGACGGGGACTGCGCATCCGTCTGCTCAGCACGGGGCGCAAGCAGGCGGGCGGCTATGTGGCCGAGGTCGAGGCGCCGGAAGGCTATGCCGTCAACCTCGATTCGTCGATGGAGAAGTTTGTTCCCGCGGCGGTCCAGGCGGCGGCTGCGGCGTTTGGTACCCAGGCCTACGTTTCGGAGACGGACATCGAGGATCAGCACTGGTATCGCTTGCGCGTAGGTCCCTTCACCACCCGCAAGGAAGCCGAGCGGGTGCTGCAGGCGGCGCTCTCGAACTATCCGCGCGCCTGGTTGGCGATCAACGATGAAACCGCGGATCTGAGCGCAACGCAGCGCGCCAGTGTGGCCTCGGTGGCCGCCGGTGGACAGACCGATGCGTCGCTGCCTGATGAGCAGCGCCAGCAGCTGCTGCGCGATGCGCGCAGTGCGCTTTCGCAGCGCCAGTATCCGCAGGCCGTCGAACTGCTGACGCGTCTCTTGCGGCAACCGGAGTATCCCGGCCGCGCCGAGGCGCAGGAGCTGATTGGTCTGGTGCGCGAGCGCGCCGGACAATTGGCGCACGCCAAGGCCGAGTATCAGGAGTACCTGCGGCGCTATCCCGCCGGTCCTGCGGCAGCGCGCGTTCGCAGCCGACTGCTTGCGCTGGCGACGGCCGCGCAAAGCCCGCAGTCGCCCGGTGAATTCGGCGCCGCGCCGCCCCAAAGCACTTGGAGCATGGCAGGAAGCGGCTCACTGGGCTATCAATACGGTCAGGATCAGCTCAGCAATGCCGGGCCCGGCAGCACCACCACCTCCCTGAACGCCTTCCTGGTCTATGGCGATTGGCTTGTGCGCGACCGCGGCGAGCGCTACGACTTCACGGCCCGGGTCAATACGGGCTACACGGCCAACATGGTGCCCAATACCGGTGGCAGCCAGGACCGCACGAGCGCAGCGTATCTCGAGCTCAGTGACCGCGTGCTGGGATTGACCGGTCGGGTGGGGCGGCAGTCGCTGGCCAGCGAAGGTGTCATTGGCTTGTTTGACGGGATCTATGTCGGCTATCAGGCGGCGCCCAAGCTGACCTTGAGCGCCGCGGCCGGCTTTCCGGCGTACACGAGCTACTCGCAAGTATCCAGCCAGCAGAAATTTGGCACCGTCACCGCCGAGTTTGGGCCGTTCCGCCAGGCCTGGGTATTCGATGGATACTTGTTCGATGAGCAGAACGCCGGTGCCACCGAGCGACGCGCAGTGGGTTTTCAAACGCGCTACTCGATGCCGGGCCGCTCGGCGGTGCTGCTCGCGGATTACGACGTTGCATTCCGGAATCTCAACTCGGCGACTCTGATCGGCAATCTCGGCGTGGCGCAGCACTGGGTTGTGGGCTTCTTTGCCGATCACCGCCGCAGCCCGCTGCTCGAGCTCAGCAACGCACTGATCGGCCAGAATGCTCCCGACCTAGTGTCGCTGCAGAGCGAATTCACGCCGTCCCAGATCAGGCAGCTGGCGCTGGATCGCACGGCCACGAGCGATGCTGTCACGCTGTCGGCGACACATCCGCTCGGCGAGCGCTGGCAGTTCATGGGCGATCTGTCGCTGCTGCGGCTCGGCGGCACGCCAGCCTCCGGCGGGGCTGCGGCCACGCCATCGAGCGGACTCGATAAGAATGCCACGCTGCAGATGTCCGGTACGAGCCTGTTGCAGGCCGGTGACCTACATTTCTTCGGCGTGCGCTACGATGATTCACCGGCCTCGCGCAGCACGACGCTGTCATGGGATGCGCGCTTCGTGCTCACCGGTGCCTGGCGCTTCGGTCCTCGCTTCAGCGTCGAGCGGTTGAGCGATCCGGCGCTCGGCGGCACGCAGATGCTGTATCTGCCCGAGCTGCGCAGCGACTGGACCGGTCGGCGCTCGGTGTTCGAGTTGATCGGTGGTTACCAGCTACAGCAACAACAGCTTTTGCCCGGCCAGCCGGTAAACAGCGCGCAGGACGCGCGGCATCTGTACGTATCGGCCGCCTATCGATTGCGCTTTTGAACCGGCGGGCGCGCGTTATAGTGGCGCCCTGAGCCAACCTTCCTGAATCAGGAGATTCGTACGATGAAACAACTTGCGCGAGCGTGGCCGGTAGCGGCCGCGACGATTACCCTGTTGACGGCATTGATTGCGGTGCCAGTGGTGGCTCTGGCCGCCGGTGCCGCTAAGGCCGCCGGGCCGCAGGCGGCGGCCGGTGCGACTGCCGTGCCGAGCAGCGAAGACGACAAGACGCTGTACGCGCTCGGCGTCCTGATCAGCCGCAGCCTCGATTCCTTCCAGCTCTCGAGCGCTGAATTCAAGACCGTGCAGGCGGGCCTGATCGACGGCTTCAATCGTCGCCCAAGCGTAGACGCCGATGCCTACAACACCAAGGTGCAGGCCCTGCAACGCACGCGAATCGCTGCGATCGATCAGAGCCAGAAGGCCGCTGGACAAGCCTATCTCGATAAGGCCGCGGCGCTGCCTGGTGCGCAGAAGACCTCGACGGGGCTGGTATACATACCCGTCACCGCAGGCACGGGGTCGACTCCGGAGCACGGCGATCGCGTGAGCGTCAACTACGAGGGTAAGCTCATCGATGGCACGGTGTTCGACAGTTCGGCGAAGCATGGCGGCCAGCCGGTGACATTAAACGTCGGCGGGGTGATCCCCTGCTGGGGCGAAGCCCTGCAGCTCATGAAGGTGGGCGGCAAGAGCCGCGTGATCTGTCCATCGAGTCTGGCATACGGCGATCGCGGCGCGCTGCCGACGATCCCGCCCGGAGCGACCCTGGAGTTCAGCATCGAGTTGGTGGACATACCGCCCAAGACCGCGCTGCCGCCGCCGGGTGCCACGGGATCGCCCCCGAGCGGCGGCGCCGGCGGCACCGGCCCGAATTGAGCCGCGCAGCGCCGCCTTCATCAAGTGTTGATGGCGACGATGCGCATCGACAGATCGATCGCGGTCACGTGTTTGGTCAACGAGCCGACCGAGACGAAATCCACGCCGGTCTCGGCCAGCGCTCTGACGCCCGGGAGCGTAACGCTGCCCGAGATTTCGAGCAGTGCAGGGGGCTCATGGGCGCGATTCAACGCGACCGCGGCGCGCACCCGCTCGATCTCAAAATTGTCGAGCATGATGATATCGGCGCGCGCCGCGAGGGCCTCCCGCACCTGCTCGAGGGATTCGGCTTCGACCTCCACCCGCACCCCGGGTGCGGTTTGGCGCGCCGCGGCTACCGCGGCGGCGATCGAGCCGGCGGCGGTGATGTGGTTCTCCTTGATGAGCACCATATCGAACAGGCCGAGACGGTGATTGGTGCCGCCGCCGCAGCGCACCGCGTACTTTTGCGCCGAGCGCAAGCCCGGAATGGTCTTGCGGGTGTCCAGAATCCGACAGCCGGTACCGCGGACGGCCTCGACGTAGCGCTGCGTAACGCTGGCCGTGCCCGACAGGAGTTGCAGGAAGTTCAACGCGGTTCGCTCGCCGGTCAGCAGCGCGCGCGCCGGCCCCTCCAGCTCGCAGAGCGTCAAGTCCGCCGCGATGCGGCAGCCGTCGGCAAAGTGCCAGTGAGGCCTGACCGCGGAATCGAGCTGGCGAAAGGTTTCATCGAACCAAGCGGTTCCACACAATATCGCCGGCTCACGACATAAGAGGCGGGCGCGCGCTTGCGTACGCTCGGGAATCAGGCCGGCCGTGATGTCTGCGCGCCCAATATCCTCGCGCAACGCGCGCGCGACTTGTTCGGGCAGGTCTGGGGGCAGCGTGTTGTTCAGAGTGGCAGCGGGTGATTGGCCGCACCCATGCACAGCAGCAACGGGATCGACAGCACGAAATTCGAGCGCGAAACGAGGCTGGCGAGCTTGCGCGCCTTGGCCTTCTGCTCATCGCTCGCGGCGACCAGTCCTAAGATCTTCTTCTGATTCGGCCAGATCAGTACCCAGACATTGAACAGCATGATGGTTCCCAGCCAGCCACCGATGCCGATCACGAGCCCGTAATGCTCCTGCCCAAGATGGCCCAAGCTCACGGCGTTGCCGAAATTGTTCGCGCGCACCAGGTACCAGATTCCCGTGAGCCACGTGAGCACCGCCGCCCAGCGAAACCACAGCAGGGCGCGCGGCGCGATGTACTTGGTGACGCCGGCGCCGCCGGGGCCGCCCTTATCGGCGGCGGCGGCCGCGAGGCCGGGTATCTGGACGACATTGAAGTAGTTCAACAGGCCGATCCACATGACGCCGGCGACGATGTGGATCCAGACCACCAGACCCAGCTCGGAAAAGGCCGTGGATTGGATCGCAATACTGAGGATGAGCGCGAGAACGATGCCGCCGATAAGCGCGCCGCGCACGGAGTTGAGCGGGTTCATGTCAGTCCTCGCATAAGTTGTTGTTGTATGCGACTGCACAATTGAAAGCACTTGGAAGAATAGGCCTGAGTCCCCCATAATTCAATCAATAGGTCACCCTTTCAGGAACAATCAATGGACGTCAACGATCGGATACGTAAAGAGCTCAGCGCCGCACCCGTGGTGCTGTTTATGAAGGGCACTCCGGAATTCCCCCAGTGCGGATTTTCGGCTCAGACCGCTTCGGCGCTGCACCACCTGGGCGCGCAGTTTCACCACGTCAACATCTTCGAGGATCCTGAGTTGCGCGAGGCGCTTAAGCGATTCTCGAACTGGCCGACCTATCCGCAGCTTTACATCAACGGCGAGCTGGTCGGCGGCTGTGACATCGTGCTGGAGATGTACCGCAACGGCGAACTCAAGCAGGCGCTCGAGAGCGCCGGGGCGGTGACTGCCTAGTCCTCTTCGGGCTCTGCCGGCCCGCGTGTTAACGGAGCCCAGCCGAGCGTGAGGGCTTGCTGTTGCGCGCGCGCAAAGCTTGCGGCGAGCTCGTTGCAAATCAAACAGAACAAGTCGCCGGTGCGCTCGGCATCGTAGGCGGCCGAATGCGCTAAGGACTTGTCCCAGGGCAGACCGGCCACGGCGGCTGCCTTTGCCAATACGGTCTGACCGAGAGCCGCGCCGGCCAGAGTGACCGTATCGAAGCTCGAAAACGGATGGAAGGGATTGCGCTTCAGTCCGGTCCTGACCACTGCGGCATTGAGAAACGCCAGATCGAAGGATGCGTTGTGACCCACGAGCACCGCGCGCCGGCAGCCGTGAACGCGGATCGCACTGCGGATCGCGCGAAAGATGCGCTGCAGGGCGTCAGCCTCGTCGATGGCGGGTCGCAGCGGATGCCAGGGGTCGATCTTGTTGACCTGCAGTGAGGCCGGATCGAGACGCGCGTTCTCGAACGGCCGCACATGGTAGGAGTGCGTTTCGCCGCGATAAAGACGGCCGTTGGCGTCGATTTCGATCAGAACCGCGGCGATCTGCAGCAGCGCGTCGGTGCTGGCCTGGAATCCTCCAGTCTCGACGTCGATCACGACGGGTAGAAATCCCCGGAAGCGCCGCGCCATCAGCGGCACCGGCACCGATTCAGAGGCAGACGCGGGCGCCGGCGCGGGCGCTGGCGCTGGTTCCCCAGCTTCAGCGCTCAGAGGTTGCGGCGCAGTCTCGGGCGGAGCCTCCGGAGGGGCTGCGCTCATGCGGCACCCTGCAGACGCCAGGCGACGCTATCGCCGGCGCGCAGCGGCACGAGTTCCGCCGCGCCGAAGGCATAACTTGCGGGCACGGTCCAGCGTTCCTTGACGAGCGTGATCGACTCCGTATTGCGCGGCAGACGGTAGAAGTCGGCGCCGTATTCGGCGGCGAAACCCTGCAGACGCGGCAGGATACCCTGCGCCTCAAAAACTTCCGCATACAATTCGAGCGCTGCATGCGCAGAGAAGATACCTGCGCAGCCGCAGGCGCTTTCCTTCGCTTGGCGCGCGTGCGGTGCGCTGTCCGTGCCGAGAAAAAACCGCGGGTTTCCCTCGGCCAGCACCTCGAGCAGGCTCAGGCGGTCCGGTTCGGTCTTCAGCAGAGGCAGGCAATAGTGGTGCGGGCGCATGCCACCATTAAACAGCGCATTGCGATTGAGCAGCAGGTGCTGCGGCGTGACGGTTGCCGCGACGCCCGGACGGGCGCTGCGTACGAATTGGACGGCCTCACGCGTGGTCACGTGCTCGAAGACCACACGCAGCCGCGGCCAGCGCTCGCACAGCGGCGAGAGCACCCGCTCGATGAAGCGTGCCTCGCGATCGAATACATCGACTGCCGGGTCGGTAACCTCGCCATGGACCTGCAACGGCAGATCCAGCGCGCTCATGGCATCCAGGACAGGTTCCAACCGTGCCGGATCGGTGACTCCGGCATCGGAGTGCGTGGTTGCGCCCGCCGGATACAGCTTGCAGCCGACGATAGCGCGGCATTGGCTGGCGCGTGCGATCTCCTCGGCGCTGGTGCGATCGGTCAGATACAGACTCATGAGCGGCTGGAAGCTTGTACCGGGCGCAAGAGCGGCGCGAATGCGGTCGCGATAGGCCAGCACCTGCGCAGCGCTGATCAGCGGTGGCGTCAGATTGGGCATGACAATCGCGCGTGCGAAGCGCGCGGCGCTGAAGTGCAGCACCGCCTGCATCGCCGCGCCGTCGCGCAAATGCAGGTGAGCATCGTCCGGCCGCCGTAGCGTGAGCAGCTGGCTCATGCGAGGCGGCCAGTCATGCACAGCGCTCGTGCAGACGCTGCGACAACAGCAGTTCGAGCGCCCAGCGCACGCCGAAACCCGTGATTTCGGTCGCCACGTGCGCAAGGCCGCCGCGTCGCGTGGCCGATGAAAGGTCCAAATGCACCCAGGGCCGATCGCCGACGAAGCGCTGCAGAAAGCGCGCGGCCAGGATGTGATCGCCCTTGCCGTCGACTGCGCACTGCATTAGGTCGGCGACCGTGCTTTCCAGATCAGCGTCGAAGTCTTCATCGAGCGGGAAGTTCCAGACTCTCTCGCCGCTGCTGCGGCCGGCAGTCAGCAAGGCATCGGCGAGCTCGGGGCGGTTGGTGAAAACGCCGCTGTACCGCTCGGTCAGCGCGTGGACGCAGGCGCCGGTCAGCGTCGCGAAATCGATAATCAGCTTCGGTCGCGTGCGTGCCGCCAGCGCCAGCGTATCGGCGAGTACCATGCGCCCTTCGGCATCGCTGTGGACTACCTGGATGGTGGTGCCATTGCAGGCGCGCACGACTTCTTGCGGCCGATAGGCTGTCGGCCCGGTATTGTTCTCGCTGATGGCGAGCCACGCGTCGGCCGCCACCTCGGCCTTCAATTCCGCCAATGCCACCAGGCTCGCAAGCGCTACGGCGCTGCCGGCCATGTCCGTGTGCATATCGAGCATCGAGCGGTGGGTCTTGAGGTTAACGCCGCCGGTGTCGAACACGATGCCCTTGCCCACGAGCGCGACGTCCGGCGGCCGCCGGGCGGAGCGGTGGCGGCCCGCTGCGCGCCAACGCAGATGGGCGATCCCGGCGGTACGGGCGGCGTTGCCGCGCGCCACGGCGAGGAACGCGCCGGCGCCCAAACGCTCGAGCTGCGCCTGCGAATACCAGTGAAGCTGCAGAGAGTATCGGCGCGCAAGCTGCCCGATCAGTCGCCGATAGGCATCGGCATCGAGCTTGTTGGGCGGCAGCGCCGTCAAGGCACGCGCGAGGTTGCCGGCGCGCGCGCTGGCAGCGATGCGCGCGAGCGGCAGTGCAGGGGGCGCGTACAGCGCAACCGATTCCAGCCGCCAGGGCTCGGGCGGTTTGGTACGGAAGTGAGGCAGAGCGAAACTATCGGCCCAGAGGGCGGTCAGCGCGGCCTCGCACCACGGCGCTGCGTCGGGCAATGAGTCGCTGATGATGAGCCCCAGACGAGCTGGCCGGCGCGAGCTGATCTCGCGTATGAGTCGGCCCGCGAAACTGAGGCGCTCGAAGCAGTTCGCCTGCGGCTTGACGAAGCCGAGCACGGCCTGCGTCTGGCGTGAGTTGCCGAGAGTTGCGGCCTGCGATTTGAGCGCGGTCGGTTTGGCGCGGTCGCGCAACCCGCGCCACAGCGCTGGTTCGGGCAGTCGCGACCAAAGCGAGGTCTCGCTCGTAGCAGCGAGTACCAGCAGGGCGTCGAGGGCCGCCGCGGAGCGTCGTCCTGGGAGGCTCGAATGATGCTCGAGCCGCGCGAGGGTGACATCGGGCAGCGTCGCTGCGAACAGCGCCCCTGGCCGCCCGTTGTGCTTGACCATGCTAATGGAATTCTTGGATCATGCCGGCCGCTCACGCAGGAGCGATGCGGCAAGCATCCTAACACAGCGCCGCTGGAGGAATTTCCTTTGGCCCCTGCGCCGCGCGCGTCGCAGGCGGTCAGAGTCGGAAAGCACTAGAATCGCAACATGAATGACGTGACCCGCCCCTCGGATCTGGACCCGGTTGAAACACGCGAATGGCTGGCGTCGATCGATTCGGTGCTGCGCACCGAAGGACCTCAACGCGCACATTACCTGCTCGAGAAGCTGATCGATCATACGCGCCGCTCAGGGGTGTATCTGCCGTTCCGGCCCAACACCGCCTATGTCAACACCGTCGCGGTCACTGCACAGCCTGAGTACCCGGGAGACCGCGCGCTCGAGCGCCGCATCGAGGCCTACATTCGCTGGAATGCGATGGCGATGGTGGTGCAGGCGAACCGCAAATCGAGCGAGTACGGCGGCCATATCTCGAGCTACGCCTCGTCGGCGACGCTGTACGAAGTTGGATTCAACCATTTCTGGCGCGCGCCGAGCGCCTCGCATCCCGGCGACCTGGTCTACATGCAGGGACATTCCTCACCCGGCATCTACGCGCGCGCCTATCTCGAGGGACGGCTCACGGAGGAACAGCTGAGCCGGTTTCGACAGGAGGTAGGCGGCAAGGGACTGTCCTCCTATCCGCACCCCTGGTTGATGCCGGATTTCTGGCAATTCCCCACCGTGTCGATGGGGCTCGGACCGATGATGGCGATCTACCAGGCCCGCTTCATCCGCTATCTCGAGAATCGCGGCCTGGTCGCTGCGTCGGACCGCAAAGTCTGGGCATTCTGCGGTGACGGCGAGATGGATGAGCCTGAATCGATGGGCGCGCTCACGATGCCGGTGCGCGAGCAGCTCGATAATCTGATCTTCGTCATCAACTGCAATCTGCAGCGTCTGGACGGTCCCGTCCGCGGCAACGGCAAGATCATCCAGGAGCTCGAGGCAGCCTTTCTCGGCGCCGGCTGGAACGTCATCAAGGTCATCTGGGGTTCGCGCTGGGATCCGCTGCTGGCACGCGATACCGGCGGCAACTTGCAGCGGGTCATGGAGGGATGTGTCGACGGCGAATATCAGAATTTCAAGGCCAAGGGCGGTGCGTACACGCGCGAGCATTTCTTCGGCAAGGACCCCGTGCTCAAAGAGATGGTTGCCAACATGTCCGATGACGACATCTGGTATCTCAATCGCGGCGGGCACGATGCCCGCAAAGTGCACGCGGCGTACGATGCCGCCGTGCGCTCGCAAGGGCAGCCGACCGTCATCCTGGCCAAGACCGTCAAGGGTTTCGGACTCGGCAAGAGCGCCGAAGGCCAGATGGTCGCGCATCAGCAGAAAAAGCTCGATGACAATGCGCTCAAGGAGCTGCGCGATCGATTCAATATCCCGGTCTCGGATGCCGACATCGCCGGCCTACCGTTTCGCAAGCCGGCCGAGGACAGCCCGGAAATGCGTTATCTGCAGGCACACCGCCGGGCACTGGGCGGCTACTTGCCGGCGCGCAAACCCTCTGCTCCGGCGCTGGTCGTGCCGCCGCTCGAGGCATTCCGCTCGGTGCTCGAGGGTAGCGCGGATCGCGAAATCTCGACCACCATGGCGTTCGTGCGCATTCTCACCGTGTTGCTCAAGGACAAGAGCATCGGTAAGCACATCGTGCCGATCGTGCCGGATGAGGCGCGTACTTTCGGCATGGAGGGGCTGTTCCGTCAGATTGGCATCTACTCGGCGGTCGGGCAGCTCTATACGCCCGTGGATGCCGAAACGTTGATGTCCTATCGCGAAGACAAGAAGGGCCAGATGCTCGAGGAGGGCATCAACGAGGCCGGTTCAACCTGCTCCTGGATCGCGGCCGCGACCGCCTACGCCAACCATGGCATCAGCATGGTGCCTTTCTATATCTACTACTCGATGTTCGGGTTCCAGCGCGTCGGCGACTTCATCTGGGCCGCGGGCGACATGCGCGCGCGCGGTTTCCTGATCGGTGCGACGGCGGGGCGCACCACGCTGGCCGGGGAGGGACTGCAGCATCAGGACGGACACAGTCAACTGGTGGCGACCACGCTGCCGAGCTGCCGCGCGTACGATCCCGCCTTTGCCTATGAGCTCGCGGTGATCATCCAGAACGGCATGCAGCGCATGTACATCGACAACGAAGGGGTGTTCTATTACATCTCGGTCATGAATGAGAACTATGCGCAGCCGGCCATGCCGGACGGCGCGGAAGCCGGCATCGTCAGGGGCGGCTATCGGTTTCGCAATGGCGCGCCAGGCGATGCGCGTGCGACGCTGCTCGGCAGCGGCACGATCCTGCGCGAGTGCCTGGCCGCAGCGGAGCTGCTGGAAAAGGAGTTCGGCGTTGCGGCCGATGTGTTTTCGATCACCAGCTTCAGCGAGCTGCGCCGCGAGGCGCTCGAATGCCAGCGTTGGAACCTGCTGCATCCGGCCGAGACCGCGCGCGTGCCGTATGTGCACAGCCTGCTCTCGCAATGCCAGGGGCCCATCGTCGCCGCTACCGATTATGTGCGCAGCGTTCCGGATCAGATCCGGCCGTGGATCGGCGCGCCGTTCATCTGTCTCGGCACCGACGGCTATGGTCGCAGCGACGCGCGCGCCGAACTGCGTCGCCATTTCGAAGTCGACCGCGACTTCATCGCCCTGGCCGCCTTGAAGGCGCTGGCCGATGCCGGACGCATCGAGCGCAACGTCGCAATCGCCGCGGTGCAGAAGCTCGGCATCGATCCGGGCAAGGCCGATCCGCTCACCGCCTGACATTCAAGGAATCGCCTTGGCGTCTAAAGAAATACACGTGCCCGATCTGGGCAGCTTCAAGGACGTGGCGGTCATCGAGGTGCTGGTACGGCCCGGGGACACGGTGCAGGTGGATACGCCGTTGCTGACGCTTGAAACCGAGAAGGCGACGATGGATGTGCCGTCCCCGGATGCCGGCGTCGTCGAGACGCTGCACGTGCAAAAGGGCGCGCGCGTGTCCGCTGGCAGCCTGATCGCAACGCTCAAGCTCGCGGATGCTGTCGCGACACCCGCGGCCGTTGCCACACCGACGGCCATTGCCACGCCGGTGACCGTTGCCACGGCGGCTGCGGCCGCGACGTCTGCCGCTCGTGGCACTCCGAGCGCCGCCGCCGCTGCGGCTACCTCATCGCCGACAGCCCGGCCCGCGGCGGCGTCAGCGCCGAGCGAATCGATTGCTGCCGACGACACCCTGCGAGCGCCGGCCCTTCTGAATGCGCCTTCGCCTGCAGTGAGTGAAGAAGGAATCGCGCGCGCCCACGCCAGTCCGTCGGTGCGAAAATTCGCCCGCGAGCTTGGCGCCGATCTGTTGCGCATCCGGGGCAGCGGGCTCAAAGGCCGCATCACTGAAGAGGACGTCAAGGCGTACGTCAAATCCGCGCTGGCCGGCAATATTGGCGCTGCCGCTGATTCCAATGCGGGTGGCCCCGCCGGCCGCGCTTGGCCCACTGTGCCGGCGCCGGATTTCGCGCAGTTCGGCCCGATCGAGATCAAGCCACTCAGCCGCGTGCAGCGCATATCCGGTCCGCGGCTGCATGCAAGCTGGGTCAATCTGCCGCATGTTACGCAGTTCGACGAGGCCGACATCACACAGCTCGAGGAGGCCCGCAAAGGGCTCAAGGCAGGCTCGGACGTCGCGGGAGTGAAGCTCACTGCGCTGGCCTTCATCGTGCGTGCCTGCGTCAAGGCGCTGCAACAGTTTCCGATGTTCAACAGCTCGCTCGATGCGCGCGGCGAGAATCTGATCTATAAGAATTATTTTCATATCGGTTTTGCGGCCGATACGCCGCAAGGCCTGCTCGTGCCGGTGATTCGCGACGCCAACCGCAAGGATATCTACGAGATTGCGCGCGATGTTGCCACCCTGTCGCAGAAGGCACGCAGCGGCAAACTCCTCGGCACCGACATGCAGGGCGGCAGTTTCACGATCTCGAGCCTCGGCGCTATCGGCGGAACCGGCTTCACCCCGATCATCAATGCGCCGGAGGTGGCGATCCTCGGCGTGTCCCGCTCGAGCCTGAAGCCCTTGTACCAGGATGGGGGCTTCGTGCCGCGTGTGATGCTGCCGCTGTCGCTCTCCTACGATCACCGCGTGATCGATGGCGTCAATGGCGCGCGCTTCATGAGCTTTCTGGTCGAGGCGCTCGCCGACGTCCACGGTCTGCTCGAGGCGGTGCCGTGAGCGTAACCGACGTCCTTTGTCCCGATCTCGGCGATTTCAATGATGTGGCGGTCATCGAGGTGCTGGTCAAACCAGGCGATGCCGTCGAGCTCGACACGCCGCTGATTACGCTCGAGAGCGATAAAGCAACCATGGATGTGCCGTCCTCAGCGGCCGGCACCGTGATGCAGTTGCTGGTCGGCCAGGGCAGCCGCGTGTCTAAAGGCACGCCGCTGGTGCGACTCGAGACCTCCGAGCAGAGCGCTGCGGCTGGGGTCGCAGCCCCAGCGGCGCCGGTTCCTGCACCCGCTGCAGCGCCCGCGTCAGCGGCCAGTGCCTCGAGCTCACCTGCGCCGCAAGCCTCGCGAAGTGCTGCACTGCTCGTGCTCGGTGCGGGCCCCGGCGGCTATACGGCAGCGTTTCGCGCTGCGGATCTGGGCCTGAAGGTCACCATGGTCGAGCGCTGGGATGTGCTGGGCGGGGTCTGCCTCAACGTCGGTTGCATTCCATCCAAGGCCCTGCTTCACGCCGCCAAAGTCATCGAAGAAGTGCGCGAGATGAGTGCGCACGGCATGGTCTATGGCGGACCCGAATTGGACTTCGGCAAGCTGCGCGTTTGGAAGTCCGGCATCGTCAAGCGGCTCACCGGCGGGCTTTCGATGCTTGCCAAGCAGCGCAAGGTCGAAGTCGTGCGCGGCACTGGGCGCTTCCTCAGCCCGCACGTGCTCGAAGTGGCCAATGGCGAGCGCAGTGAGCGCATTCGCTTCGAGCAGTGCATCATCGCCGCGGGCTCCGAATCCGTGCGGCTGCCGTTTCTGCCGCCCGACCCGCGCATCATTGATTCCACCGGTGCGCTCGAATTGCCGCAGAATCCAGCAAAGTTTCTGGTGATCGGCGGCGGCATCATTGGTTTGGAAATGGCGTGTGTATATCACGCACTCGGAGCAAGCGTCAGTGTCGTGGAGCTCACCGGACAGCTCATACCGGGTTGTGATGCGGACCTCGTGCGCCCGCTCGAGAAGCGCATCCGAACGCGCTACAGCGAGATCCTGCTCAACGCACGCGTGGTCGGCGCGGCGGCCGCGAGCGAGGGCCTAGCGGTCACGATCGAGGCGCCGGGCGGGGAGCGCAGCACCCGAACCTATGATCACGTGCTGGTAGCGGTCGGCCGCTCGCCCAACGGTAGCCGCCTCGCGGCCGAGCGTGCCGGCGTACAGGTCGATGCACGCGGCTTCATCGCCACCGATAAGCAGATGCGCACCAACGTGCCGCATATCTTCGCAATCGGCGACATCGTCGGGCAACCCATGTTAGCTCACAAGGCGACGCACGAGGCCAAGGTGGCCGCGGAAGTCGCGGCCGGTATGAAGAGCGGCTTCGATGCGCGCGTGATTCCGTCGGTGGCCTATACCGATCCCGAGGTGGCCTGGGTGGGTTTGACAGAGACCGCGGCCAAGGCCGAGAACATCGAATTTGAGAAAGCCGTTTTTCCATGGGCCGCGAGCGGCCGCTCGCTGTCGATCGGACGCGACGAAGGTTTCACGAAGCTGCTGTTCGATCCGAAGAGTCATCGCCTGCTCGGCGGCGGCATCGTCGGTACCAATGCCGGTGAGCTCGTTGCCGAGGTCGCGCTCGCGATCGAAATGGGAGCCGATGCCGTCGACGTCGGCTTGACGGTGCATGCTCATCCGACGCTGTCGGAGACGGTCGCCATGGCCGCCGAGGCCTTCGAAGGCACGCTCACGGACCTCTATCTGCCGAAGAAACGCTGAGGCGCTCGGAGTGCTGCGAGCCGCCCTCGCCCGAGGGAGTGGACGCCAGCGGCGCGGCGGTGATCCGCGGCCGTTCGTAGCGTGGGAACTTGACGCGAAAACAGCTGCCGCGACCGACTTCGCTATCGACCTCGATCTGGGCGCGATGAGCGACGCAGATCGACCGCACGATCGAGAGCCCCAGGCCGGCGCCGCCGTCCTCGCGCGAGCGAGCCGCATCGACGCGAAAGAATCGGTCAAAGATGTGCGGCAGAGCGGCGGCAGGAATGCCGATGCCAGTATCTCGCACCTCGAGCGCATCGTACGACTCGCGCCGGATGGTTTGCACGCTGACGGTGCCTCCGCGCGGCGTGAAGCGGATGGCGTTATCCAGCAGATTGACGATGATCTGCTTGAGCCGACCAAGATCGCCGCGCACCAGCGTGGAATGCAACGCCGAGGCTTCGAGCTGGATGCCGCGATCTTCCGCCATGAGGCGCATCTGCTCCGCAGTCCCGGCCGCGAGCTCGGCTAAGTCGACATCGACCCATTCGCGCTGTGCCTCCCCGACGTCCAGTCGCGATAGATTCAGCAGGCCGGAGACCAGGTGCTCCAGCCGCGCCACTTCTTCCAATACGCTGCCAATGCGCTCGCGCAGCTCGCGCGCGATCCCCGCGGTCCCGACGATTTCCTGCAGCTCCCCTTTGATGACCGTGAGCGGCGTGCGCAGCTCGTGCGAGGCATCGGCGAGAAAGCGGCGCGAAGTCTGCACCGAATCGCGCAACCGCGTCAGCATGTGGTTCAACGAGATCGCGAGTCGTTCGAGCGCATCGCCGCTCGCTACCACCGGCAAGCGGGCATCGAGATCCTGTACGATCATCTGCTCCGCGGTCTGCGCCATGCGATCCACCGGCCGCAGCGCGCGACCGACCAGCAGATAGCCACCGCCTGCCGCGCACGCGACCAGTACGGGCAGCAGCAGGCCCAGCAGGCTCAGTAGACGTGTCTGAACGGCTTCAACCGGTTCGAGCGAGGCGCCGAGCTCCACGAGGTAGCGTCCCGAAGCCGTGTTCAGCGGCGTTGTGCTTCCCATGAGCCATTGATGATTGGAGGTCTCGATGCGATGCGCGAGGCTCCTCGCCGGCCACGGGCCCGTGAGCGGCGGCACCTTTGCCGGATCGAAGCTGCGGTCGCCCGGCATGCCGGAGCGGAAGATCACTTCGCCTGGCGCGCGCGTCACGCGTACGAAGCGATTATTGAACTCGGGAGCGACGCGTGTCTCGATCGCCTCGGCGATGTCGGCCTGCGTGGAAACGGCGGAGACTTGCGCGAGGATTTGCTCGATCTGAGTGGATCGACGCCGCAGCGAATCAGCAAGACCGGCGCGCAGATACTGTTCCAGGCCATAGAACATGGCCGTGCCGACCAGCGCAAAGGTTGCGCTCAACAGCAGCGCGTACCAGACGGCAAGCCGGAAGGCGAGCGAGCGATGGTTCATTCGTGCCCAGCCTCGTGCGCGCTCTCGGCTGCACGCACGCAGTAGCCTATGCCACGCACGGTGTGGATGAGCTTGTCCACAAACGGCTCGTCGACCTTTCGGCGCAGGTATCGGACGTAGACATCCACGATGTTGGTGACGCCTTCGAAACTCTGATCCCAGACGTGCTCGAGGATCATCGTGCGCGAGAACACGCGGCCGGGTGAGGACAGCAGGTATTCGAGTACGGCGTACTCTTTGGCTGTGAGCTCGATGCGCTGGCCGTCGCGTCGCACCTGTTGGGTCAAGCGGTTCAGCTCCAGGTCGCCGACGCGCAGAATGTCGTTGTGTTCTTGCGGCGTACGGCGCAGCAGCGCCTTGATCCGCACGATGAGCTCGGCAAAGTCGAACGGCTTGGTCAGGTAGTCATCCGCCCCGGCCTCGAAATGCGCGACCTTGTCCTGCGTCGCATCCCGGGCCGTGAGCACGAGAACCGGCAGGGCAGAATGCGCCCGACGCACGCGCCGTAAGAGCTCGGTGCCGCTGAGCTGCGGCAGCATGAGATCGAGAATCAACAGATCGTACTGATAGGTGTCGAGATAGCGTTGGCCTTCGAGGCCATCGCTCGCGAGGTCGACCGCGAACCGCTCCGCACGTAGACCGCGCGCAACAAACTCTGCCAGCTTGCGGTCATCTTCCACAATGAGTAGTCGCACGGGTGATCACCTCGGGACACCATTTCATACGATTTCGATTAGAGTCGCGGTTAGCGCAGCATTAAGAAGCTCGCCTTTGGAAAGGGGCACTTTGAGACGCCGATATTGAGCGCAAACCCCTGCTACGCAAGGGCATCGACGGCGCTGTCAACAAACTGAGATATTCCCGTCTCACTCCTGTAACACAAGCGCAAGACACTGCACGCGCTGCGAGCGGCACCGGCGCCTGAATGACCGAACAGGGGAAGCGCCGACGGGTTGTGGAAGTGTGGCAATTTCACAACAGGTCCCCCAATTACAAGGAAGCGTATGAGTCCCTCAATAGTCGATCCCAGTTGCGCGAACTCATCGCGTGCGGCTGCTTGGCGTCCTGCTGCCATAACGTTACTCGTCGGCAGTGACGTAACGTCCGTCCATTGGAGTCAGTCTATCGCGATCACAATGAGACCGCCGACATCGGTTCGAACTTTGTACCAGCCGAACGAGCATATTTCGGAGTTTCGCGAGACCGCACGCCAGAGCCGCCTGTCCATTCTCGCGCAAGGCCCGCACACCGGCGCGATGAGTGCCGAAGGCTACCCTCCGCCCAACAATAGGAAGTCTCAATGAAATACGTCACCGGTGATCTCACTGCTCTGTTCACTACGCGCAACAAACTCTTGCGCGCCGCAATGTGCGCGTTTCTGGCCGGCGGGGGCTTAGCTGGCGCGACCCAGGCGAGCGCCCAAAGCACCCCGGCGAACGACCAAGCGGGCGTCGTGGCCAATAGTCCGATAAAGCCGACGAGTCCCAGTTGGCAGGCCGGGCCGCTGGATCTCACCTTCGGTGGCTTCACGGCCCTAGAATCCGTGTGGCGCAGCAGGAACGAGACGGCCGACATTGGATCGAACTACAACACTGGCATCCCCTTCGCCTATTCGTCCAACGCCCATCTGGACGAGTTTCGCGAAAGCGCGCGTCAGAGCCGCTTCGCACTGCTCGTAAAGGGTCCGGAGGGTGGCGGTTGGAGCGCGCAGAGCTACCTTGAGACGGACTTTCTGAGCGGAGGCGTGACCTCGAACTCCACTGAGAGCAACAGCTACACGCTGCGCATGCGCCATTTCTATGGAGTATTGCGTAACACTGATATGAATTGGTACCTGCTGGCCGGTCAGAGTTGGAGTCTTGCGACGCTTTCGACCAGCGGTACGTTGAATCCCCGTGCCGAGCAGATTCCCCTGACGATCGACGCGCAGTACGTCGTGGGCTTCAACTGGACGCGCAATGCGCAGCTTCGCTTCGTCAAGCTGCTCGGCGATAGCGCATCCTTCGCGCTCTCGGCGGAGAGTCCGCAAGCGAGCTTCACGGGTGGCACGCCCACAACCACGGTGATCAACAACCCCGGCGTTGGCGGCGGACTGCTGCCCAGCACGAACAACTATTCGCTCGACTTCGCGCCGGACGTGATTGCGAAATTCGCCATCGACCCGGGTTGGGGCCACTACGAGCTCTACGGCATGGGGCGCGGCTTCCGAGATCGCTACGAGCCGACCGCCGGCAGCGTCGCGGGTACCAACAATACGACCTGGGGCGGGAGCGTGGGCGCCGGGTTGATCCTGCCGCTGACCTCCCAGCTCTCGTTCCAGGCCAGCGCCCTAGCGGGCACCGGTATCGGCCGCTACGGCTCGGGGCAGCTGCCGGACGTCACCGTGCGGCCCGACGGGACGATCACGGCGATCAGGGAGAGGGACGTGCTGGTCGGCCTTGCGTTCAAGCCCATCAGCACGCTCACGCTGTATGCGTACGGCGGTGGCGAGCAGGCGGCCAGTGCGGCCTATACGAGCGCCACCGGCGTGCTCTACGGGTACGGCAATCCGGGGTACAAGAACAACGGCTGCTATCTGCTGACCGGTACCGCAGCGACCTGTGTCGCCAATACCAAGACCGACAAGCAGCTTGTCGTCGGTGAGTGGTGGAAGGCCTATCAGGGCGCGATCGGCAACTTCCAGATTGGTCTGCAATATACCTATACAGATCGCGTGGCCTTTCAGGGCGTCGGCGGGGCGCCCAGCGCCAACATCAACATGGGGTTCGCCTCGTTCCGCTACTACCCGTATCAGCGCTGATTCGCGCACGACAAGTAACCCGGAAGTGAGCTACCCAGCTGGGTAGCTCACGCTCAATCTTTTCAAAATCCCTTTAACCGCTCAGGGCGGAGCTCGGTGTAGCGCACGGTGTGCGTGATGTTCCTGTGCCCCTGGTATTGCTGGATCACGCGCTCGCCGGCGCGCGCCATTAATTTACGTACCGCCACCGGCGTCGGCGGCCCGCCGAGCTCGCTAACAAACAAATACGGTGAGCTGGGGTACTCGCGCTTAGCTCCCGTAAGGCGCGTAGCTCGGTTCCTCGAATCGGATGCGTCGAGGCAATTCCATGCTTGAGCCGCGCCACCGACGGCCGGCGTTGCCCCGCGTTCATGGAACGTGCAACAACTGCCATCGCCTCGTAACATAAGCGCTGCGCGAGTGCGGCGAGATCGCCGGCTTGCCGGCATGAGGCGGTTCGGCGGACCCTTAAGCGCAGGAGGCTCTGACAATGCATGATGCACGCAGCAAGCGCGGCGCATGGAGCTGGTGGTACCTGCTCTTCGTCATCCAGTTCGTTGCCGTTCTCTGGCCGCCCTTCTACAACGCAGCCGAGCCCTCCTGGATGGGCCTCCCATTTTTCTACTGGTATCAGCTCTTGTGGGTGATCTTCGGTGCAGTAATCACTGCAGTCGTCTATCTAGCCACCGAAGATTAGCTCGCGAAGAAGCGCCAAGAACATGCAGGAGGTGAACTGGATTGCGCTGAGCATTTTTGCACTGCTGTTTGGTTTCATCACCTGGTTGGGTTTTGCTGCCGCCCGTTGGCGCAAGGGCGATCTCGACTTGCTGCACGAGTGGGGACTCGGAGGAAGGCGTTTTGGCACGATCGTCACCTGGTTCCTGATCGGTGGCGATCTCTATACCGCTTACACCTTCATCGCAGTTCCCGCGCTCGCCTTCGGTGCCGGCGCGGTGGCGTTTTTCGCAGTGCCGTACACGATCGTGATCTATCCCTTCTTGTTCCTGGTCTTTCCCCGCCTCTGGCACGTCTGCCGCAAGCACGACTACATCACCGCGGGCGATTTTGTGCGCGGTCGCTTCGGCAATCGCTGGCTGGCGCTGGCGGTGACCGTCACTGGAATCGTCGCCACCATGCCGTACATCGCCTTGCAGCTTCTCGGCATCCAGGTCGTGGTCGGCGCGCTCGGCATCTCCGGGACCGGAGTCGCCGCCAATCTGCCGCTGCTCATTGCCTTCGTGGTGCTGGCCGCCTTCACCCATTCGAGCGGCCTGCGCGCGCCGGCATCGATCGCGATTGTCAAAGACATCCTGATCTATATCACCGCGTTCGCCGCCATCGTCGTCATTCCGATGGAGTTGGGCGGCTTTGGCAAGATCTTTGCGGCCGTGCCGGCGAAGAAGATTCTGCTGGCGGTTCCGGGAGCTCATACCACGGGTGCCTACAGCGCCTATGCGACCTTGGCGCTGGGCTCCGCGCTGGCGCTATTCCTCTATCCCCATTCTCTGACGGGCATCCTGAGCGCGAACAGCGGCCAAGCCGTGCGCCGCAATGCGGCATTGCTGCCGGGCTATTCGTTGCTGCTGGGCCTGCTTGCCCTGTTCGGCTTCTTCGCTATCGCCGCCGGGGTCGACAAGCTTCCAGAATACGCCGGTGGCTTCCAGCAGTTTGGCAACAACTTTGCGGTGCCGGCGCTGTTGCTCCATAGCTTCCCGGCCTGGTTTGTCGGCATCGCCTTTGCCGCCATCGGCATTGGTGCCCTGGTGCCGGCGGCCATCATGTCGATCGCGGCGGCGAATCTCTACACGCGCAACATCCATCGCGAGTTCATCAATAGGAACCCGACCGGGAAGCAGGAAGCGCAGATGGCGAAGTGGGTGTCGCTGCTCGTCAAGCTCGGTGCGCTGGTATTCATCCTGTTCGTGCCGACGCAATACGCCATTCAGCTGCAGCTGCTGGGCGGCATCTGGATTATCCAGACGCTGCCGGCCGTGATGCTGGGCGTCTATACGCGATGGTTCAATAGCTGGGCGCTGCTGCTCGGCTGGGCCGCCGGAACCTTCGCGGGCACGTCCATGGCCTTCGCGGCACACCTTACTCCAGCCTATCCGCTCGCGCTCGGCGGCTACACGTTTCCGGGCTACACCGCCTTCTATACGCTTGTGTTCAACCTGGTCGTGACAATCGTGCTGACGCCGCTGTTGAACCTGATGAGCGCGCGGCGAGTGCCGCTCGACGAGACCATCGCGGCGGATTATCGCGCCTGATGAGGCTTGGATCGCCGCTCGGGTAGACGGTAGTGACAATCGCGCGTCGGCCGCTGCCGCGCCGCCGCACCTGCAACCCGATCCATCGCGACGATGCTCCATGGCCGCCCGATCGGCTGCGGCTGTCGACGGCGCTATGACCGACCTGGTGCTGGTGAGGGCCGCTCAAGACGGTGAGCGCAGAGCGTTCGACGTACTGGTAACGCGCTACCACCCGAAGATGGTCAAGCTCGCCATGCGCTACGTGCACAATGCCTCCGACGCCGAGGACGCCGCCCAAGAGGCATTCATCGCGGCCTATCGAGGATTGCGCCGATTTCGCGGCGATTGCGCCTTCAATACCTGGCTGCACCGCATCGCCGTCAATTGCGCCAAGAATGTGCTCATGGCACGCACGCGCGAGGCGCGCCTGACCAGCCTGGATCTGCCGCGCGGCGATGATGACGCCGGCTTTCCCAAAAATCTGCGCGAGCTCGAGACGCCCGAAACACTCAGTCTCACCGACGAGATCCGCCGCATAGTAAACACGACGCTTGAGACTATGCCGGAGGGGCACCGGGTGGCGATCATGCTGCGTGAGATCGATGGCTTGAGTTACGAGGAAATCGCGGCAGCCACGGACATCCCGCTGGGCACGGTGCGCTCGCGGGTATTCAGAGCGCGAGAGATCATTGATCGCCATCTGCGCGCGGTCTATGACGGCGGACTGGGGCGTTGCGCCAGAGTTCGGGCCACTCCAGAGGTCGCGGCGTAAGCGATTCGGCACCCGCTCACAGTTCACGCCGGCGCGGGCGGAAGATGAGAAAACTTTAATCTCGCCCTCACGTATTTCTAATGTTGCTGTTATTCAATGCGGTTCCTGGCAGGAAACCATGCCGCTGGTCGGCAAGGAAGCATGCGACTCCTAATTGTCGAAGACGATCGCAAACTGGCGGATTTCGTGGCGCGCGGACTGCGCGCCGAGGGGTTCGCGGTCGATCTGGCGAGCGACGGCTACGACGGCCAGAGTTGTCTTGAGTCCTATCAATTCGACCTGCTGATCCTCGACCTCATGCTGCCGAGGATCAGCGGCACGGAGCTGCTGCGGATCGTTCGAAAGTCGAATCCGTCGCTGCCGGTGCTGGTGCTGACAGCGCGTGATGCCACTGAAGACAAAGTCAAACATTTCGAAGCAGGCGCAGACGACTACCTCACCAAGCCGTTCGACTTCGCAGAGCTGGTCGTGCGCGTCAAGGCGCTGTTGCGACGTACGCCGGTTGAGCGGACCGACGTGATACTGCTGTCGGATCTCGAGGTAAATCGCCTCACGCGGCAGGTGCGTCGCGCGGGTCAGCGCATCGAGCTCACGGGCAAGGAATATGCGCTGCTGGAATACCTGCTGACCTCGCCGAGCCGCGTGTTCTCGCGCACGATGATCCTCAATCACGTCTGGGATCAGAGCTTCGAAGGCGTCACCAACATCGTCGATGTGTACGTGCGTCATCTGCGACGTAAAGTCGACGATCCATTTCCCGTCAAGCTCATCCACACCGTGCGCGGAGTGGGTTATTGTGTGCGCGAGTCGCAAACGGCCGTGGGGCCTGAATAGCGATGAATCATCTCTCCCTGGCCTTGCGCCTCGCGGTCTGGTACGCGCTGCCGCTGAGCGGCAAATCCTCGCGCAGGCAGCCGCCGCCGTTTCCGCCGACCGCAGCGCGTTGATTTGAGGCACTGATTACATGTCTCTGGTCCGCTTCATGCTTAAGCATCCCTATACCGTGGCGGCGATGCTGATCCTCGTGTGCCTGCTCGGCATCGGTGCCGCGCTACGCATGCCAATCGACATTTTCCCGGAAATCAACATCCCGGTGGTCAGCGTTGTATGGACCTATAACGGCATGAGCGCGAGCGACATCCAGAATCGCATCCTGTCGCTGCATGAGCGGCAGATGGCCTCGCTGGTCGACGACATTGCCCGCATCGAAGCCACCAGCTACGTGGGTGTCGGCGTGGAAAAGGTCTACCTGCATGAAGGCGCCGACGTGAGCCGAGCGGTGTCGCAGTTGGCGAGCAGCGCCCTCGTGGTGCTCAAGTACATGCCACCGAACATCACGCCGCCGCTGGTAATCCGCTACGGCGCCACCGACGTGCCGATCATCCAGCTGAGTCTTTCGAGCAAGACACTGCCGGACACCAAGCTCAACGATCTGGGACAGAACACCATTCGACCGGATCTGGCCGTGGTGCACGGCGCAGAGGTGCCGCAGCCCTACGGCGGCAAGCCACGGGTCATCATGGCAGACTTGGATGCGCATGCACTGACCGCGCGCGGGCTGTCGCCGTCGCAAGTCAGCGATGCACTGCTACGCCAGAACGTCATTCTGCCGGCTGGAGACGTCAAGATCGGCAGCAAGGACTACGAGCTGTCGATGAACAACAGCCCCGACGTCATCGATACCATCAACTCCTTTCCGATTGCGCAGATCGACGGCAAGACCGTGTTCATGCGCGACATTGCGCACGTGCATGATGGCTTCCAGGTTCAAACCAATTCCGTGTCCGTCGACGGCACGCCCGGCGCATTGATCACCATACGCAAGACCGGCGGCGTCTCGACGCTGGCGGTGATCGACGGCGTGCGCGCGGCTCTGACCGAGATACGCAAGGTGATGCCCGAGAGCGTTTTGATCAAGCCGCTCTTCGATCAATCCATCTTTGTCAACGCCGCACTCTCCAGCGTCAAGCTGGCGGGGCTAATGGCCGGAGGTCTGACGGCCTTGATGATACTGCTGTTTTTGGGCAACTGGCGGCTGACGCTGATCATCCTGGCTGCCATCCCGCTCTCGATTATTACCGCCGTGCTGGTCATGTATACCGGCGGACAGACGCTCAACACCATGACGCTCGGCGGCTTCGCGCTTGCGGTCGGCATATTGGTGGATAACAGCACCGTGGTGATCGAGAACATCGAGCGGCACGTCGGGCTCGGCGAGCAGCTATCGGAGGCGATCATCAACGGCGCGAGCGAAGTTGCGATTCCGACTTTTCTGGCCACGCTGTGCATTTGTATCGTGTTCGTGCCCGTATTTCTGTTGCAGGGAACCGCGAAATATCTGTTTTCGCCGCTGTCGCTCTCGGTATGCGTGTCGTTGCTCGCGAGCCTGGTGTTGTCTTTCACGATGGTACCGGTGCTGTTCATGTATTTGATGCGTTCCCACTCGGCGGCCGGTCACGCGCCCGCAGCGCTCGAGACCGCCGGTTCGCCGAACACGGGGCAGGGCACCGCCGGGCAATCGGCTGCGGGGCTGCCGAATCCGGCACTGCACCGCAGCCGCAATCCGTTCATGCAGGTGCATCTGGCATTCAATCGCGGATTCGAACGATTTCGCGAGGGCTATCGCGATACGCTCGCCTGGACTCTGTCCGAGCCCTTGCGCACGGTACTGTTCTTCGCGCTGTTGATCCTCTGCTCACTGCTGCTGTTCCCGGCTCTGGGGCGGGATTTCTTCCCGCAGGTGGATGCCGGTCAGATGCGACTGCACGTGCGTACCCCGCCGGGTACCAGGATCGAGCAGACACAGCAGGAATTCGCGCAAGTGGAGAGCACGATTCGCGCCATCGCCGGTAACTCTCAGATCGATACCATCCTCGATAACATCGGCTTGCCTTACAGCGGCATGAACATTGCGCTGAGCGACTCGGCGACCATCGGGCCGATGGACGGCGAAATCCTGGTGTCGCTCACGCACAAGCACACGCCGACCGCGGAGCTGGTTGCGCGGCTGCGACGTGAGCTGCCGCAGCACTTTCCCGAGCTGAGCTTCTTTTTCCAGCCCGCCGATATCGTCGACCAGGTTTTGAATTTCGGTCAGCCGGCGCCGATCGACATCCGTATAGCCGGCCCGCACGCGGACGAGACCTATGCGCTTGCGAGCAAACTGGCGCGGGATCTGCAGCGCGTTCCGGGCGTCGTCGACTCCCACGTGTTCCAGGTTCCGAATGCGCCGACGCTCAATCTCGACGTGGATCGGGCGTTGGCGCAACAGCTCGGGATGCACCAGCGCGCCGCCGCCGCCGATGTCTTGATCACGACCAATGGCAGTGCTCAGAGCGCGCCGAATTTCTGGGTTGATCCACGTAACAGCGTCAGCTACCCGCTGGTCGTGCAAGTACCCACCTATCACATCAATTCAACGCACGACCTCTGGACGATGCCGCTGACGAGCGCTACGGGTGGCGCGGCGCGGGGGCAATTGCTCATGAATCTGACTACCTTCAGTCGTGGGGTTGCACCGCTCGTGCTCTCGCAGCTCAATATTGAGCCGGTGTTCGATGTCGATGCCGATGTGCAGGGCCGGGACTTGAATTCAGCCGCCGCGGACATCGTCAAGGTCATCGCCGCCGATCGACCGAACTCGGCCAGGGCAATCAATGTCGCATTGAGCGGACAGGTCGAGACCATGCGCGACAGTTATTCCGGCCTGTTCTCTGGCATGGCGCTCGCCGTGGTGCTTGTGTATCTGTTTCTGGTCGTCAACTTCCAGAGCTGGCTCGACCCTCTGCTCGTGCTTATGGCGGTGCCGTTCGCATTGGGCGGTGTGATGTGGATGCTCTACCTGACCGGTACGCATCTGAGCGTGCCGGCACTCATGGGTACACTGATGTGCATCGGGCTCACGACCGCCAATAGCATCCTGGTCGTGACGTTCGCCAACCAACGCATGGCGGCAGGCGATGATCCGCTGACTGCTGCCGCTACCGCGGGCTTCACCCGTATCCGCCCGGTGCTGATGACGGCAGGGGCGATGATCCTCGGCATGATCCCCATGGCTTTGGGCCTTGGCGAAGGCGGGGAGCAAAACGCTCCACTGGCGCGGGCCGTCATCGGCGGCCTGCTGTTCGCGACATTCGCCACGCTGGTATTCGTCCCGACCGTCTATCGATTGCTACGACGCCAAAAGCCGCCCTCTGACTCAGACTCTGCATCCGCCCCAGGAGATCCACTTGCCATCCAGTGACACAGGAGGCGCGCTGCAGCGCGCGGCTGGTGCCGTCGCAGTCATTCTTCTGCTGGCATTCCTGGCGATGCACTTGACCAAGCTGCATTCCGCTCGCTCGCTGGCGCGTGCCACGCAGACGGCGGTGGCGGCGGCGCCGGCGGTCGATGTGGTCGTGGTTCACAGCGGCGGCGCAGCTGCCAGCCTGTCGCTGCCCGGAGAGACGGCCGCCTGGTATGAGAGCACGATTTACGCGCGGGTCGACGGCTATGTCTCGAAGTGGTACGTCGATATCGGCGATCACGTCAAATCCGGCCAGGTCCTGGCCCTGATCGACACGCCGGACCTGGACGCCCAGCTTGCCGCGGCGAAGGCGAAGCTGCAGGTGGCGCAGGCACAAGTCAACGTCAAGCAAGCCGATGCGGTGTTTGCGCACAGCACCTACGAGCGCTGGCGGGACTCCCCCAAGGGCGTGGTGTCCGAGCAGGAGCGAGAGGATAAGAAGGCCGGCGATGCCGCCGCCGAGGCGCAGCTGGCCGCGGCGCGTGCGCAGGTCGAACTCGATCAGGCGGATGTCGACCGCCTGAGGGCATTTGAGCAATTCAAGCGCGTCACGGCGCCCTATGCCGGCACGATCATCGAACGGCGCATCGACATCGGTAATCTCGTGACCGCAGGCAGTTCGGCCAGCACCACATTGCTGTACCGCATGGTGCAGGATGACCCGATTCGGGTGTTTGTCGATGTGCCGCAGACGGCCGCAGCCGATCTCATGCGATCGGGCGCGCGCGCGCAGATTTTCGCCGATACCTTGGCCGGCGGGCCGCCGATTTCCGGGACCATCAGCAGAACCGCCGATGCGATCGATCCGAAAGCCCGCACGTTCCGCGCCGAGCTGGATATCCCCAATGCCGACGGGCGTCTGGTGTCGGGCCTGTACGTGCGGGTCGCGTTCCAACTCGAGAACAACGGCATGAGCCGGGTGCCGGCGGCGACGCTGGTCTTCAGTCCCACCGGTCCGACGGTGGCGGTGGTCAGTGCCGACAACACGGTGCGCTTCCGAGCGGTGACGATCGGACGCGACGATGGCGAGCAGGTGGAGCTGAGCACGGGCGTGTCAGACGGCGACAGATTGGTGCTCAACATCAGCAATCAGATTGCCGAGGGCGACAAGGTTCAAGTCGTTGCTCAAGACGGTGCACCCGCCCCGAGCGTGGCGATGCGAGCGCAGCCATGAAGGCAGCCGGAGCACTGGCATGCGCGGGCTTGGGCGCCTGGTTGGCTGGCTGCGCGGTCGGACCCAACTATCACGCGCCGCCGACCGGCGCCCCAAAGCATTTCATAAGCTCACCCGCGGCAGCAACGCCTGCCGGGACCTCGACGCCGATCGCCATCGACTTGACTCAATGGTGGCACGCCCTTGGCGACACGGAGCTCGATTCGTTGGTTGACCGCGCGATTCGCGCCAATCCCGATATCGAGATAGCGCTCACGCGTCTGCAGGAGGTGCGGGAACAGCAAGCGGTGCTGGTGGGCGATGCGTTGCCGCAAGTCGAGGTCAGCGCCGCCGCGGGCCGCGGTACCGGCAGCGACATGACGCGCGCTGGCGCCGCACCGGCGCTACGCACGGCGGACAACAAGGGTTCTCTGAACCAGATCAAACAGGTAGCCGGATTTGCCGCCACCTGGGAGATCGATCTGTTCGGCGGTTACCGCCGGGCGATCGAAGCGGGACGATATGACATCGAAGCGGCCGCTGCGGCCCGCAGTGCAGTGCTGCTGAGCGTCGTTGCCGATGTGGCGCGCAACTACGTCGATATGCGCGGATTGCAGGTGCACCTCGCGATCCTTCAGGAAAACATCGCGACCGCGCAGCAGTCGCGCGATTTCGAGCAGATGCGATACGACCGCGGCCTGACCAATGAACTGGATCTGCAGCTGGCCATTCGCGAGTTCGAGACTTTGCGATCCGAGCTGCCAGTGCTGCGCAGTCAGCTCGAAGCGACCCAATACAATATTGCGGCGCTGCTCGGGGAGTACCCCGAAAGCCTGGCCGCCGAGTTAGCCCCATCGGGCGCCTTGCCGGATCTACCGGAGGGCGTCGCGCCCGGATTGCCACTGGATGTGCTGCAGCGCCGGCCCGACGTGCGTGCAGCGCAGCGGCAGCTGGCGGCCGCCACGGCGCGCATCGGCGTTGCGACCGCCAATCTATTCCCGCACGTCGCGCTCAGCGGCGGACTCGGAACCCAATCGGCGAGCATCGGTGCCCACGGCAGCCACATTTGGGCGTTCGGTCCGGCCGTGTACTGGCCGGTGCTCGATTTCGGCATTTTGGACGCAATGGTCAACATCGCCGATCTGCAGGCGCACGAGCAGCTGGTCGCCTACCGCAAAACGCTCATCGATGCCGTGCAGGATGCGGACGGCGCGATCGCGAACTATTCGGCGCAGGTGCAGCGACTCGACAGTCTCGCCAACGCGATGCTGGCGAGCCAACGGGCGGTCACCCTGGCGCAGCAGCGCTACAACCGCGGACTGACCGATTATCTGAACGTGGTCGATGCGGAACGGCAGGAATACGGCCTTGAAGAGAACTATACCGCTTGCCAGCAGAGTGCCGCGGACGCCTTCATCTACCTCTATAAGGCGCTTGGCGGCGGCTGGGAGCAGTACCAGAACGTACCGCGCATCCGCCTGCCCGAACCGGCCGTGATCGCGGGGTTCCATCGATTGCTGAGCAGCGACGACCCGCAGCGATGACCCGGCGACAAAATCCTGCAGAAATTGGGCCTGGAGCCAATGCAAAGGAGGATCACTTGGACCTCAACGGACACAACGTGCGTCTGCGTATTTACATCGGCGAGGACAAGCGTCATGGCCAGCAACCGCTCTATGAGGCGATCGTGCTCAAGGCCCGTCAACTGCAAATGGCCGGCGCGACCGTGGTGAAGGGCATCGTCGGATACGGCCGATCGACCCGACTCCATACCACGGAAGTGCTCTTCTCCGAGGATCTGCCGGTCGTCGTCGAGATCGTCGATGGGTACGAGAAAGTACAGTCTCTGGTCGCGCTGCTCTCAGGGATCAATCAGATTGGCCTCGTGACCTGTGATGAGCTCAACGTCTTGCTATATCCGCCCGTTCCCACACCCGCCGATCAAGCTTCCTCCGCATCGAGTAGCGGTACTCACAACCGTCTGAGCCGTTCGAGGTAGACAGCGTCCTGCGCCTGCAGGCCGCTGCTCTGCGCCTCGGACAGCACCGAGGCGAGCACCTCGATCATGCGATGTTCGGCGGCGTGCTCTGAGCCGGCGAGCGCCACTAGGCGTTGACGCAGGCGCGCGATGCCGGCCGGGCGGTCGGTGGCGATTTGTTCGCGCAGGGCCAGGTGCAGGCCGAGGTGGAGGAAAGGATTCTCGCGACCGCCATCGAGCGCGAATTCCTGCCGCAGGGCCGCCTCGTCCTGCAGCAGCCCGTGGTATTCCGGATGCGCGGCGATGACATCCGCGATCTGTGTCTCGAGCGCTTGCAGCGGCAATCCCTCGCGCCGCTTGCGCCAGACCTCTCGATAAGCGCCACGGAGTTGCTCGCGGCTCTCGTTGGCAAAAAAGCTCACGGCGCGCTCTTGTGCGGATATTCGCACCAGCGCGCGATCGGGCAGCGCGGACACAGCGGGGCTCGCGCCTTGCAGATATAGCGACCCAGCAGAATCAGCCAATGGTGCGCATCCTGCAGGAATTCTTTGGGAATGCGGCGCAGGAGCTCATCCTCGACTGCGCGCGGCGTGGCGCCGTGGGCCAGGCCGGTGCGATTGGCGACGCGGTACACGTGCGTGTCGACCGCGACCGTGGGCTCGCCGAAGCCGGTGTTGAGCACGACGTTGGCCGTTTTGCGGCCGACGCCAGGCAGTTGTTCGAGCGCCTCGCGGTCATGCGGTACGCTGCCGCCGTAGCGCTCTACCAGCAGGCGGCAGGTGGCCATGATATTGCGTGCCTTGGTGTTGTAAAGCCCGATGGTGCGGATATGGCGCTTCAGGCCGGCCAGCCCGAGCTCGAGCATGGCGGCCGGCGTCGGCGCGCGGCGAAACAGCGCTGGCGTCGCGAGATTGACGCTCTTGTCAGTGGCCTGCGCGGAGAGAATGACGGCGATCAGCAGTTCAAACGGCGTGCTGAATTGCAGCTCGCTTTTGGGATGGGGGTTGGCCGCTCGCAGATGGACCAAGATCTGACGGCACCTCGCCGGGTTCATCGCGGCGCCGGGCTGGGCGGCGGCGAGGGCTGCGGCGCTGCGCGCTTGCGCTCCGTGAGCAGCCGCGCGCGCTCGCGCCGGTGACTTTCGGCACGCGCACGCTGGCGTTCAAAGCGCGCGCGGTTGGCCGCAGCGCTCGGCGAGGATTGGTCTGCCGGGCGCGGTTGCAGCACGATGCAATCCACCGGGCAGGCCGCGAGGCACAGCTCGCAGCCATTGCAGTCGCCTTCGAGCACCGTATGAAGAAAATGCGGTGCGCCGAGAATCGCGTCCACGGGACAGGCGGGGAGGCATCGGGCACAGCCGATGCAAGCCTGCGAGTCGATCAAGGCCACGGCCGCGGGTTGCTCAGACCCGCAGCTTGGGTCGAGCGGCGTAACGTCGCGTCCGAGCAATGCGGCCAGCGCGGCGATGCCCCGACGGCCGCCCGGCGGACAGCGGTTGATGTCAGCCTCGCCCTGGGCCAGGGCTTGCGCATACGGACGGCACCCGCCGTAGCCGCAGCGCGTGCACTGCGTCTGCGGCAACAGCGAATCAATGCGTTCGACGAGGTCCGCGACGTTCAATAGCTGAAATTCAACTGCCCTTGGCTGCCAGAATACCCTGCTTCACCAGCGCGGGCACCAGCACGCGGCTGATATCCTCGGTGATGCTGTGGGTCGAGCTCAGGTCGACGCTGCGGGTGACGCCGGTCCAGATCAATCGGCCGCCCGACGCATCGACGTTGAAGATATCGGTTTGATAGTCGGCGCGATGCTCGGTCTCGACGTAACCTGGACCGTAAACGGTATCCCAATACCCGAAGTAGCGCCATCGCCAGCCGAATCCAACCCCTGCATCACCGGGCATCCAATAATTTCGTTGGCTCGCGCCGACGAAATGCGACGCCAGCACGCCGTCGAAGCCTTCACGGCTGGCGGTCGTCGCCAGCTCATCGGCGTTCGGCGCCTTGTGCGGAAACACCGCGTAAGAGGCTGTCGCCTGAACACCCTGACGCGTCAGGGCGACGACCATGCCGTCCTCCCAGAGGCGTCGCCTGCCGTCGTCCCTCTGTACGCCGACCACGAGTACTTTGTGCAGCGGTGGCCCGGCGTAGCTCGGATCCTTCCACCGATCGATCAGGGACGTACTGACGCAGCCGCTCAAACTCACCACAGCGACCCCGACCATGAGGGTCAACCGCCCGATTCTCGAGTGACTCGCTGAAGAAGCATCCATTGGAAGACCCTCCTGATGGCAGAATGCGCCACGAGCTGATTCGACCGCACTGCGAGATGTCATGTTCCGCACCTTGACGCCCATCGTCCGTGCGCTGCTTTACGTCAACCTGATCGCTTATGGGCTGGAATGGTTGACCGGCGGCGACCGCCTGCTCGAGGTCTTTGCGCTGTGGCCCCTGGGCGCCGACCGGCAGTACGGTGCTCCGCCATTCGAGCCCTGGCAGCTCGTCACCTACGCCTTCCTGCACGACCCCTCCAGCATATGGCATCTGCTCGGCAATATGTTTGCGCTCTACATGTTCGGCCCGGACGCCGAGCGCACCCTCGGAGCGCGCCGATTCACGATTTATTATTTTGCCTGCGTCATCGGCGCAGGACTGGCGCAGTTGTGGGTCGTCTATGCGATCGCGCCCGGCCCCTATGAGACCATTGGTGCCTCGGGCGGTATCTTCGGCCTGCTGTTGTTCTACGGTATGACCTTTCCGCGTCGGCAGCTGCTGCTGCTGTTTCCGCCCGTGCCCATGCCGGCATGGCTGTTCGTTACGCTGTACGGGATCCTGGAATTGTCGCTCGGGGTGTTCGGCCGAAGCCAGGGGGTGGCCCATTTTGCCCACCTCGGAGGCATGGCCACTGGCTTCGGGCTGATCCTCTTCTGGCGCAGCGTCCGCCGGTCCGACCGCTAGCTGACCTTCATCCCGGGCAGCGCACCCGCCGCCGGCTCGATCAGGAAGATGCCGCCGCCGCGCTCGCCGCTCGCGCACAGCACCATGCCCTGCGAGACCCCAAAGCGCATCCTGCGTGGTGCCAGATTGGCCACGACGATGACCTGGCGCCCGAGCAGCTGTTCGGGCTGGTAGGCCGCGCGGATGCCCGAGAAAACCGTGCGCCGTTCGGACCCGAGGTCCAGCGTGAGCCGCAGCAGCTTGTCGGAACCCTCGACCGTGGCGGCCTCGGCCACGCGCGCCACGCGCAGATCGAACTTGGAAAAATCATCGAGGGTCACGCTCGAGCTCGAGCTCGAGCTCGAGCTCGCGCTCGGGCCCGGCGCGGCCGCTGCAGCCGGCGTGGGAGCGGGCACCGCGGGCACTACGGCCGGCTCGAGCAGTGCCGCCACCGCGGCGGGATCGAGTCGCTTTGCCAGCGGCTCATACGGGGCCAGCGCGCGATTGAGCAGCGGCACGCGGATTGCCGACCAGTCATCCAGGCTCGTGCCCAGAAAAGCCGCTGCGGCCCGCGCGATGTGCGGCAGCACGGGTGCGAGGAAACTCATGAGCACGCGAAATAGATTCACGCCCTGCGTGGCGATGGCGCGCACCTCGTGGGCGCGCGCCGTGTCTTTGGCAAGCGCCCAGGGCTTGTGATGATCGATGTAGCGATTGGCGCTGTCGGCCAGCACCATGATTTCGCGCATGGCGGCAGCATATTCACGCCCTTCGTACATTAGGGCGATCGGTTCGGCGGCGGCCGTGAATTGCTCGTACAGCGCCGCGTCCGCCAGCGCCGGCGCGAGCCGACCGCCGCCGCGCTCGATGAAACCGGCGCAGCGGCTGGCGATATTGACGAGCTTGCCGATCAGGTCGGAGTTGGTGCGCGCGATGAAGTCATCGAGATTGAAGTCGATATCCTCGATGCCGCTGCCGAGCTTGGCGGCGAAATAGTAGCGCAAGGGCTCGGGCGGCAGACGCTGCAGGTAACGCTCGGCGGTGATGAAGGTACCGCGCGACTTCGACATCTTCTGGCCGTTGATCGTCAGAAATCCGTGCACAAACACCGCCGTGGGCCGTCGGTAGCCTGCGCCGTGCAGCACGGCTGGCCAGAACAGTGTGTGGAAGTAGCTGATGTCCTTGCCGATGAAATGATACAGCTCGGTGGCGGTCTCCGATTTCCAGTAATCGTCGAACGAGGCACCGTGCACGGCGCGCCAGGCCTCAAAGCTGGCGATGTAGCCGATCGGCGCGTCGAACCAGACATAAAAATACTTACCGGGCGCATCCGGCACTTCGATGCCGAAATAGGGCGCGTCGCGCGAGATGTCCCAGTCCTGCAGGCCGGCTTCGAACCACTCGCCGAGTTTGGCGCGCACCGCCTGCTGCAGACTGCGGCCCGCCACGTACTCGCGCAGCATGGTTTCGAAAGCGCCGAGCTTGAAGAATAAGTGCTCCGACTCACGCCACACGGGCTTGCTGCCGGTAACGGTCGAGACCGCGTCAATCAGCTCGGCCGCTGTGTAGGTCGAGCCGCAGACCTCGCAGCTATCGCCGTACTGCTCGGGCGATCTGCAGCGTGGACATGTGCCGCGCACGTAGCGGTCCGGCAGAAACATCTGCGCCTGCTCATCAAAAGCCTGTCGCACCGCGCGACGGGCGATGCAGCCGGCGGCACGCAGCGCCTCGTAGAGTTCGCGCGTGAAGCGGCGGTTTTCATCCGAATGGGTCGAATGAAAGTGGTCGAAGTTGATCAAAAAGCCGCTGTAATCGCGCCGATGTTCCAGCGCCGCGCGCTCGATGAGTGCCTGCGGCGTCAGGCCCTCCTGCTGTGCCCGGATCATGATCGGCGTGCCGTGGGCATCCTCGGCGCAGCAGTAAAGACATTCGTGGCCGCGCATCTTCTGAAACCGCACCCAGACATCGGTCTGTACGGCCTCGATGATGTGGCCCAGATGCAGCGGGCCGTTGGCGTAGGGCAGGGCGCTGGTAACGAGAATCTTGCGGGCCATGAAAGCGCCTGTCGAGTTTGGAGCAGACCATTATGGCATGCGCGCGCGATCGGCGGCCAAGCCGGTTCAATTCTGGTCTTTGAGGGGCTCGAATTTTGCCTTGTTGATGCCCTTGCGGTAGGCCTCGCCGCCGCTGATGAGGCCGGCATCGAGCAGCTGCTGGATCGCGGTGTCCATCGTGCGCATGCCGAACTGTCCACCCGCCTGCATCGAGTTTTCGAGCTGATCGAGTTTGCCCTGGCGGATCAGATTGGCTGTTGCGGGGGTATTGATCAGGATTTCGAGCGCGGCCACCCGCCCGCTGCCGTCGGCCTTGCGCAGCAGCTGCTGGGAGATCACGCCGCGCAGCGAGGTCGAAAGCATGGTACGCACGTGCGATTGCTTGTCGGCCGGAAAGCCATTGACCAGCCGATCGACCGTTTGCGCAGCGCCGTTGGTATGCAGCGTACCCATGACGAGGATGCCCATTTCAGCGGCGGTGACGGCGATGCTCATGGTCTCCAGATCGCGCAGCTCACCGATCAGAATGACGTCGGGATCTTCGCGCAGGGCCGAGTGCAGGGCGGCGGCAAAGCTTGGCGCGTGCACGCCGATCTCGCGTTGGCTGATCAGGCACTTTTGACGCGGATGCACGAACTCGATCGGATCCTCGACCGTCAGAATATGGCCTTTGATACGCTTGTTGAGGTCATCGATCATCGCCGCGAGCGAAGTCGACTTGCCCGAACCGGTCTTGCCGGTCACCAGGATCAGCCCGTTGTTGGCGCGGCAGAGCTGTCGCACCGCTTGCGGCATGTCGAGTTGATCCAATGTCAGTGCCTTGGATGGAATGGCGCGCAGCACCGAGCCCATGCCATTGAGCTGGCGCATGACGTTGACGCGGAAGCGGCCCTTGCTCTCGAGCGTGTAGGCAAAATCGGCGCCGTCCTTGTGCTCAAAGCGTTCGGTGGCCTTCTTCGGCATGATCTCATACAGGCTGTCTTTGACGAACTCCGCGGTCAGTGGCTCGGCGCGCAGTGGCGAGAGCTCGCCATGCAGGCGAATGCGCGGCGGGTCGCCGGCGATGAAGTGCAGATCGGAGCCGTGTCGGCGCACGATCTCCTCGAGAAACTGATCGATCTGCGCCATGTGGTGCGCGTTCAGCCAGCCGCCGGGGGGGCGCTGGCGCTATCCAGGCGCGGCATCATGCTGGTGTCGGTCACGAACTTCTGGAACATGCGCTTGTCGCTGGCGTAGGCGTAGGCATCGTCCGGGTCGATCTCGCGTGCATTGAGCGCCTGCTGCAGCGCCTGATCGAACAGCTGCATGCCGAATTCACGCCCCATCTGCAGTTGCGTCGGGATCTGGTGGGTTTGATCGCTGGTGATGAGCTTGGCGATGGCCTTGGTCATGACCATGACCTCAACGATCGCGCGCCGGCCGCGCCCCTCGGTGGTCTTGACCAGGATCTGCGTCACGACCGCCAGCAGGCTCTGCGACAGAAACGCCTTGGTCTGCTCGCGCTCCTCGGCCGGTAAGGCATCGATCAATCGATCGATGGTCTTGACGGCGCTGGTGGTGTGCAGCGTACCGAGCACCAGATGTCCGGTTTCGGCCGCAGTCATGGCCATGCGGATGGTCTCGGCATCGCGCAGCTCACCGACCAGGATCACGTCGGGATCCTCGCGCATGGCCGCGCGCACGCCTTCGGCGAAGCTCGGTATATGCGTTCCGAGCTCGCGCTGGATGACCTGACTGGACTTGCTGTGATGAACGAATTCGATCGGGTCCTCCAGGCTGATGATGTTGAGGCGGCGGTTGCGATTCAGCAGATCGATCATCGCCGCGAGCGTGGTGGACTTGCCGGTGCCGGTCGAGCCGGTCACCAGGATCATCCCCTGGTGGTAATCGCACAGTTTGGTCACGATCGGCGGCAAAGCCAGTTTGGCCAGCGTCGGGATATCAGACGGAATGGCGCGGAAGGTCGCGCCGAGGCCCGTGTCCTTGCGGTAGACGTTGACGCGAAAGCGGCCGCCCTCGGCCGAGACGTACGAGAAGTCCAAATCATTGCCGAGCCGGAAGTGGTCCGATTGGTTCGGCGTCAGGATCTCCGTGATGTAGCTTTCGAGCTCGGCATCCCGCAGATCGCGGAACTTGATCGGCTCGAGGTCGCCATACTGGCGCACCATTGGCGGCACGCCAACGGCGAGGTGAATATCCGAGCAGCCTTGCTGAGTACCCAATTTCAGGAACGCGTCGATGCGTGCCACGATAGCTTTCCTTAGGCGGCTTCCCTGACCGACAGGTGAACTTGCCGCTGTTTAACTCAAACGCGCCAGCCGGATCAACGCCTTACGGTCTGAAACTTGACCCAGTGCACGAACTTTGGCACCCGCGGGGCGGTATCCGGGCAAAGGCAGCCCGGCAGGCGCCCTGAGGGTGAGGATTACAGAAAACGCTCGAGCGCGCCGCGCAATTCATCCATGGTCTGAAAGCGCTTGCTCTTGTCGACCGCCATGCACTTGACCACGATTTCCGCCAGGTTGGCGGACAGTTGCGCATTGATTTCCTGCGGCGCACGGGCCTTGCCCTGCACGTGCTGGTACATGACAGCCATGTGATCGCCACGCGAGTAGGGCGGCACGCCGGTCAGCATTTCGTACAGAATGACCCCAAGGGCGTAGATGTCGGCGCGCTCGTCGACTTTGCGGCCCAGGATCTGCTCGGGCGCCATGTACTTCGGCGAACCGATCACGTAGCCGGTCTTGGTCAGCTGCGTATCGCCTTCGCGCTGCGCGGCTGCGACGCCGAAATCCACGATCTTGAGCAGTCCCTCGTCGTTGATGAGCACGTTCGCGGGCTTGAGATCACGATGCACGATGCCCACCTGGTGCGCCACGGCCATGCCGGTGGCTATGTCGATGCCGAACTGCAGCGCGCGTTTCTGTGCCAGCGGCTTCTCGTTGACGATTTCCGACCCCAGCGTGTGGGAGCGGAAATACTCCATCGAAATGGCGTAATTGCCCTGGATGTACAGAAAATCATAGATCCGGATGACATTGCGGTGCGTGATCTTGCGCGAATAGCGCAGCTCGTGCACGAACCGCTTCATGATCTCCTCGTCTTCGGCGACATTTGGATTGAGGAACTTCAAAATCAGCCGTTCCTCGACCACCGTGTCTTCCATCAGCAGCACCGTGCCGAACGCGCCACGACCGATGCGCTCGATGTATTTGTAGCGGCCCTCGATCACATCTCCGGGATTCAAGGTGGAAATATCGAGCCGCGCGCCGCCGGCGCTGGCGGCTTGCTGTACCACTTGAGCGACTTCGCGCTCGGGAATCAGCAGCGTGCGGGCCGGTTCGGCCGGTCGCACAGCGCTGCGGCCGCCGCGCATGGTGCCGGGCTGCGCCTGCGCGGTGAGTGCGCCCACGCCAGCGGAGAATCGAACCTCCAGTTCGGTCAAAGCGCGCACCGCCGCTCGAGCCACGGTCGCGTCGGCGTTCGCCGACTGCACCTGCAACTGCACGCGAATCGGGTCGGCCTGCTGCTCGTTAGCGAGCAGAGACAGCGCCTGGATCACCTCGACACGTATTTCCTTTTCGTTGCGAGACAGCAGCGGCAGCAGCAGGTCGATGGATTTTGAGTCGCCGAGCTTGCCGATTGCACGCACCACGACTGGCAGCGCTCGGCTGTTACCGGCGCGCAGCATCTCGTACATGCGCGGCACCGCGCGCTTGCTGCCGATCTCGGCCAGCGCGTCCACGGCACGCTCGCTGACCCACCAGTCGTTGTCCTTGGTGGCTTCCATCAGATGATTGATCGCGCGCTCGTCCTTGGTCTGATTGAGGATCTCGACCGCGGCGCGGCGTATGTCATCATCGCGGTCACGCACCAGCTCCAGCACCGCGTCGATGACCTTGGGTCCGCCGATCTTGCCCAGGGCATCGCCGGCGCGGCTTCGGACCCACCAGTCATCGTCCTTCAACGCCTGCAGCAGATACTTCACCGAGCGCGCGTCGCCGACCTCGTTGAGGACCTCGACGGCACAGCGCCGCGCCTGCTCCGATTCGTCCTTGAGCACCGGCACGAGATGGCGGATGGTGTCGGGGTCGCGCGCCCGTTGCAGCAGCTCGACGGCGCGGTTCTGCACTTCGATCTCGGGATCGCGCAACAGTGCACTCACCCGCGCCACATCGATCGGTCCGTCCATCTTGGCAAGCGCGGCGAGCACGGCCGTGCGAATCATCTTGTTGTTGTCGGAAATCTGGGATTGCAAAGCGCGCTGCACTTCCGGCTTGTTGAAGCGCGCCAGAATGTTGATGATGTGCAGGCGCGCGATCGGGTCCTTGCCCTGCAGCCTCCCCAGCAGCTCCGGCAGCGCCGCCTCGTCCGCCGACTCAGCGATGATGCGAAACAGCGCAGCCTTTTCGTTGGGCTCCTGCGCGTAGGCGGCGGTCAGCAGCTCGCGAATGGAGAAGCGCTGGCGCTGGCCATTGATGACGTCCAGCAACGCCGACTTGGCGATGCCCGGCGTCGAGAGCGCGTCGAGCAGCAGATGCGGCGGATAGGCGCGGCTGCTGGTCAGAGCCCAGGCCACGCCGGCGATGGCGCGCGGGCTCCCCTGGACCAGGGCCTGAATATATTGCGGAAAAGTCTTGGCGTTGGCCAGCGTCGCCAACACGTCGACGAACGCCACCGTCGCGTGCTTGTCGGCTTCCGGCAGTGCCGCAATCACCGGCTCGATGGCACCAGGCCCGATGTCCTTGAGCTTGGCGATGGCCTTCTGGGTCTCGGCGCCCATGAGATCCGTCGACGACTTGATCTGGACGATCAGCCGATCAGCCCGCAGGTTGGTGAAAAAACTCATTCCGCCGTGTTAATGTTATGAGGTGGGCCGCACATCCAGCCGCCCGCCCATCGCAAGCGTGGATTATGCCATGTTTGCCGCGGTTCACGGCCGTTCTTGGCGCCTGCAGGAAAAGAGCACATGCCGATCACCGAGGCCAGCGTTCGCGCGGCCGTTGAAAGCTTCGTCGAGCCGTATCTGCAGCAAACGCTGGCACAAGCCCAGGTGCTGCGAGCGGTCGAGCTTGCGCACGAGAAGCTGCTGGTACGCATCGAACTGGGCTTTCCAACATTGGGCTATACACACTCACTGCAATCAGCGCTGCAGGCACACTTGCGTGCACAGGGCATCCATGCGCCGTTGACGCTGGAGCTTAGCACCGCGATCCTGCCCCACGCGGTGCAGCGCAACCTCAAGCCGCTAGCCGGTGTCAAGAATATCGTCGCAGTCGCGAGCGGCAAGGGTGGAGTTGGCAAATCCACCGTTGCGGTCAATCTGGCGCTGGCTTGGGCCGGCGCCGGCGCGCAGGTCGGCATTCTCGATGCCGATATCTACGGCCCGAGCCAGCCGCTCATGCTCGGGATCGCGGGCACTCATCCTAGCTCGGCGGACGGCAAGCGCATGCAGCCGCTGTACGCACATGGTCTTGCGGCCATGTCGATCGGCTTCCTGGTCGATCCGGCCCAGGCGGTGATATGGCGGGGGCCGATGGTCACACAGGCCCTCACCCAGCTGCTGACCGACACCGAATGGGGCGAGCTTGATTATCTCGTGGTCGACATGCCCCCCGGAACCGGCGACATCCAGCTCACGCTGGCGCAGCGTGTGCCGGTGGCGGGTGCGATCATCGTCACGACACCCCAGGAAATCGCACTGGCCGACGCCCGCAAGGGTCTGACAATGTTCGAGAAGGTGTCCGTGCCCGTACTCGGCATCGTCGAGAATATGAGCGTCCACATCTGCAGCCATTGCGGCCACGTCGAGCATGTGTTCGGCGCCGGCGGCGGGGCGCGCCTGGCGAGCGAGTTCGGCGTCGCCTTGCTGGGTGAGCTGCCGCTCGATGCACGCATCCGTGAGCAGGCCGATGGCGGGTGGCCGACCGTCATCGCCGAGCCGCACAGTCCAATCGCGCTCGCCTACATCGACGCGGCCAGGCGCGCCGCGGCGGTGCTGTCACGCCGCGCCCGGGATCGCAGCGCCTTGTTTCCCAAGATCGTGATCGAGGACACCTGAGTGGCTGCTGCGGGCGCGAGATGAGTATCAAGTCCGACAATTGGATACGGCGCATGGCGCAGCAGCAGCGGCTGATCGAGCCGTTCGAGCCCGAGCAGGTGCGGCAGGATAGGTCCGGACGGATCATTTCCTACGGCACTTCGAGCTACGGCTATGACGTGCGCTGTGCGCGGGAATTCAAGATTTTCACCAACATCAACTCCACCATCGTTGACCCGAAGCGTTTCGATGAGAAGAGCTTCGTGGATGTGTCGGCCGACGTATGCATCATTCCTCCCAATTCATTCGCACTGGCGCGCACGGTGGAGTATTTCCGCATCCCGCGCAATGTTCTGACGGTCTGTCTGGGAAAGTCGACCTATGCACGTTGCGGCATCATCGTCAACGTGACGCCGCTCGAGCCCGAGTGGGAAGGCCATGTCACGCTGGAATTCTCCAATACGACGCCGCTGCCCGCAAAAATTTACGCCAACGAGGGCGTCGCGCAGATGCTGTTCTTCGAGTCGGATGAGGTTTGCGCGACCTCGTACGCCGACCGGGGCGGCAAGTATCAGGGCCAGCGCGGCGTCACACTGCCCAAGGCCTGAGCCTGGCGCACTCATTGGCTCTTGAGCGTCTCGATCTGCATGGTCCATTCGACGCTGTCCAGGCGCTTCTGCTCGATGCGCATCGGCAGATAGCCCTTCGCCGGCGCAAACCAGAAACGGGTGGTGCGAGGCGAGCCTTCATGATGGCTGGCGTAGATCACCGTTTCAATGCTGCCGAGTCTGGTGGCGATAGTCTGGCTGCCGTCGCGGCGATAGCTGTAATCGCGGATGGAATTCTTGTCGATCAACGACAGGTTGTCGGGCGCCCGGCCCTGTCGCAACGCCAGCAGCACCGCAATCTGTATCGACAGGTCGTCCTGCACGCCCTGCTTGAGCGTCAGATCGACTTGGGTGCCCTGATAGACGCCGCTGGCATGGAGCGCATCCCAGTCGAAGCTGACATCCGCGCCGCGCTCATTGGCGGCGGTGCCGTCGATGGCGCGATAGCTCAAGGGCTGCACCCCCTGGGAGGTCACACGCATGATGCTCGTGAGCTTCGGCCGCATCGGGTATAGAAAGCCCAGACCACGCGGCTCGCTGTGGGAGCTGTAGATCCAGCGGCCGTCCTCGCCCTGCTCGAGCTCGAGAGTCGAGACCGCGACGGCGGCGCCGTGCCAGAGCCAGACATAGGAGGCTTCAAAAGGCGTGAGCGTGCTGGGCACAGCGGGTGCGGCCCGGGCGAGAGCGGCAGCCAGGCTCAGCAGCCCGGCGCTCACGAGGGCGCAGCGCCGCACCCGCTGCCGAGACCTCTCCAACCTGTAGGCTGGCCGCGGCCGGCTATGGATCATGCGCGCCCTCGCCGATCGGTACTTGCAGCGGCTGGCCGTCCAGCACAACCGCTGCGCCTTGCAGTTCCAACCGGCCCGCCGCCAGCAGGCCGATCACCAGCGGATAAATCCGCTGCTCCGCACGCATCACGCGCGCCGCCAGATCATGCTCGGTGTCCCCGGGCTGAACCAGGACCCGTGCTTGGCAGATCACGGGGCCGCCATCGAGCTCGTCAGTGACGAAGTGCACGCTGGCGCCGTGCTCCGTATCGCCGGCCTCGAGCGCGCGCCGATGCGTGTGCAGTCCCTTGTACTTGGGCAGGAGCGAGGGATGAATGTTCAATATACGGCCGCTATAGCGCCGCACGAACGGCGCCGACAGGATGCGCATGAAGCCGGCGAGTACCACCAGATCGGCGCCGCTGCGCTCAATGGCTGCCGCCAGGGCGGATTCATAGGCCGCGCGATTGTCGAATTCGGCCACCTCGATCACAGCCGTGGCAAGCCCCATGAGGCTGGCCGTCGTGAGGCCGGCAGCATCCGCGCGCTCGCTGATCACGAGCACGACCTCGGCGCCGAGCCGTCCATCCAGACAGGCGCGCGCGATCGCGGCCATGTTGCTGCCTCGTCCGGAGATCAGTACGGCGAGCTTGAGCTTGCCGTGCCGGTTCATGGCTCAGCGATCGCTTTCAATCACGACGCCGCGCTCGCCGCGCCGGACCTCACCGAGCAAGAGCGCCACCTCGCCCTGCTGCCGCAGCAGCCGCAGCGCTTCCTCGGCGCGCTCGCTGGCGAGGATTGCGACCATGCCGATGCCGCAGTTGAAAGTGCGATGCATTTCGGATTCTTCGACGTTGCCGGTGCGCGCCAGCCACTCGAACACGGCCGGGCGCGGCCAGGCACGCCGTTGCAGCACGACTTCCAGCCCAGGGCGCAATACCCGCGGGATGTTGTCGGTCAGGCCACCTCCGGTGATATGAGCCAGCGCATGTACGGGCAGTGCGCGCATGAGCGCCAGCAGCGATTTGACGTAGATGCGCGTAGGCGTCATCAATTGCTCGAACAGCGGCCGCCCGGCCAGTTGCGTGCTGCTGCTGGCGCCCGCGAGCGCGATGAGTTTGCGGATCAGCGAATAACCGTTGGCATGAGGCCCGGAGGATGCCAGGCCCAGGACCGCATCGCCGGGCTGTACCCGCGCGCCGTCGATGATCGAGTCCTTTTCCACCACGCCGACGCAGAAGCCGGCGAGATCGTAGTCCTCCCCGCCGTACATTCCGGGCATTTCGGCGGTTTCGCCGCCGACCAGGGCGGCGCCGGCCTGCGTGCAACCCTCGATGATGCCCTCGATCACGCGCGCGGCGATATCCACGTTGAGACGGCCGGTGGCATAGTAATCCAAGAAGAACAGCGGCTCGGCGCCCTGTACCACCACATCGTTGGCGCACATCGCGACCAGATCGATTCCGATCGTGTCGTGGCAACCGGTTTCGATGGCGAGCCTGAGTTTTGTGCCGACTCCATCGGTACCCGATACCAGTACGGGCCGGCGATAGCGTTCGAGCGGCAACTCGACCATGGCGCCGAAGCCGCCGATGCCCGCCAGCACTTCCGGGCGCATGGTGCGCGCCACGCGCGGCTTGATGCGCTCGACGAGGGCATCACCCGCGTCGATATCGACGCCGGCGTCGCGATAGGTGTAGCTGTGCGGCTTGCTCATGGAGGCTGGTCCGGGATGGCGTGCCGCCGCGCGCGCGGCGGGCTGGTGAGCACGTTATAGTAGCCGAGGGAGCCTCTGATACATGCATCGCGCGCGCGAATTTTTGCTTTCCTGGTGGCTGTTGACACTGCTACTCTCGGGGGCCTCGGCCGTAAATGCCGCGCCGGTGCCGTCACTGTATGCCGCCGTCGCAGCGGATGCCGATCCGCTGCGCGCAGCGCAGATGGCGATGCGCGAAGTGCTGGTGCGGCTGGTCGGCTCGCGCGAGGCCGCGGACGATCCTGCATTGGCGGCTATCGTGGACGATGCCAAGCGCTACGTACAGCTCGAGCGCAGCACCACGCGCGGTGCAACGCAAGTCATCTTCGACGGCGCTGCGCTGCGCTCTGCAGTCACGACCGCAGGCCGCAGCATCTGGGGTCCGGATCGACCACTGGTCTGGGTCGTGCTGCCGACCTTAAGCAGTGCGGCGAGCGAGGAGCTGCGCGCGCAACTCAACGCGGCGGCGCAGGTGCGCGGCCTGCCGATCGCATTGGTGTCGGCCGACAGCACGGCGCCTGTGCTGGCCGATGCCGGCGGCACGGGATCATCCGCGCTGCTGACGGCGGCGCGGCGCGCAGGTGCGGAGGCGGCCCTGATCTCGCAACCCTCGCCCTCCGATCCGCAAACACTGCAATGGACGCTGCTGGCCGCGGGCGCCGAGGGCCACTGGGTCGGTGGTGCCGCGGTGGCGATCGATGGCGCCACCGATGCCTTGGCACGCGCCGCGCGCGAGCTCGACAGCGCCCCTGCGACCGACATCGACTGCCGGATAGACGGTGTCGCCGATCTGGCAAGCTTCACCGAGGTGCTCGGTGCGGTCGGCGCCGCCCCGGGGGTCAGTGAGGTCACGGTGCGGTCGGTCGCGGCCGACCGACTGACGCTGCATTTGACGTCGCGCGGCGGCTCCGCCGCCCTTACGCACGCGCTGGTGGCCGACCATCTGCAGGCGGTGGGCAGCAGCGCCGAGGGCACTTTGCAGTATCGCTACCACGCCGGGCCTTGAATCCATTGTATGCGCCACTTGCCGAATCTGATCTGCGTGCTGCGCATAGTATTGATCTGGCCGATCGTCGTATCGCTCGAGCAGGGCGCCTATCCGCGCACGCTGCTGCTGTTCTTCATTGCAGCGCTCAGTGACGGTCTGGACGGGTTTCTGGCCAAGCGCTACCACTGGACTTCGGAGCTCGGCAAGATTCTCGACCCACTCGGCGACAAGCTGCTGCTGGTAGCAGTGTTTCTCGTGGCCACGTGGTATGGGCTCATACCGCGCTCGCTCACGATCGTCGCCGTGGCCCGTGACGTCATGATCGGACTGGGCGCTCTGGTCTACCGCATCGGCTGGGGGCCGTTGCACGGCCGGCCCATGATCAGCAGCAAGATCAATACATTGGTGCAGCTGCTGTATGTGCTGGCGGTGATCGCGAATGCCGGTTTTCAGTTGCCGCCGCCGGGCGTGGCCCGGGCGCTTGGGTTGCTGACCTTCGCGACGCTGCTGATCAGCGGCTTCCTGTACGCGCGAGAATTCACACGGCGCGCGCTCGCGCTCGCGCACGCATGAGGCACGCCGCGCACGGGGAGCCTGCCCAATGGTGATGCAACAGCTGCCGCTGGCAATGCGACTGCGCGAGCGGGCAGTATTCGAAAGCTTTGTGGCCGGACCGAATCTTGCGGCGGTTGAATTGCTGCGCTCGATTGCGCAGGGGGCCGGCGCTGAGGCTGTCTGGCTCTGCGGCCCCGCCGGTGTGGGCAAGAGTCATCTGCTGCAGGCCGCATGTGCGCTGGCACATCGCAGCGGCGGCGCTGCTGCCTACCTGCCGCTCGGCCAATTGCATTCAATCGGCCCCGGTACGCTCGAGGGCTGGCAGCACGCGCGCCTGCTGGCACTCGACGATTTGGCGGCGGTAGCCGGCGAGCGCGCCTGGGAGCAACGCTTGTTTGGTCTGTACCGTGAGGCCCAGGAGCGCGGTGCGGCGTTGATCGCCGCGGCGCTCGAGCCGCCGTTGATGTTGCGCTTTGCTTTGCCGGATCTGGCCTCGCGTTTTGCGGCGGCGACACTGCTGCCGCTGCGGCCGCTCGCGGAGGCGCAGCAGCGTGAGGCGCTGCGATTGCGCGCTCGTGCACGCGGCCTGGATCTGCCCGAGGAGACGGCGCTGTACCTGCAGCGGCGCTTCCGACGCGACTTGGCGACGCTTTATCAGCTGCTCGACACACTCGATGAGGCGGCGTTGCAGGCGCAGCGTCGAGTCACGGTGCCGTTCATCCGCTCGGTGCTCAGCCCGGAGCCACCGGAGGGGTCAGGGTGACCGCCAGCTGTGCGACGCGCCGGCCCAGCGCCTGCGCGAGCACGCGCTCATCCTCGGTGAGCTCCTGCTGCACGCTCGCCACATGCGAGGCGCCGTAGGGCGTGCCGCCGCTGCGCGTGGCATTGAGGGCGCGCTCGCTGTAGGGCAGTCCGACCAGGTACATGCCATGATGCAGCAGCGGCAACATCATGGATATCAATGTGCTCTCCTGGCCGCCATGCATGCTCTGGCTGGCGGTGAAAACCGCGGCCGGCTTGCCAGCCAGCGCCGCGTCCAGCCACAGCGCCGAGGTGGCGTCAATAAAATATTTGAGCGGCGCGGCCATGTTGCCGAAGCGCGTCGGGCTTCCGAGCATGAGCCCGTCGGCGCAGCGCAGCTCCTCGAGCGTGACATAGGGCGGCCCCTGGTCGGGAACTGCTTTCGGGGCGCCCTCGCTGACTGCGCTCACAGCCGGAACCGTGCGCAGCGCAGCGCGCGCGCCGGCGACCGAGTCGATGCCTCGGCAGGCCTGACGGGCCAGCTCGGCGGTGCTGCCGTAGCGTGAGTAGTAGACCACCAGTATCTGCGCCATCGAGGTGCAGTCTAACCGCTCGTGACCGCCGCCGCCGCCGCGGTTGACGGCGCGCTGGCGAACGGGAAATCATGCCGCATGGACCATGCGTCGAAACCCGATGAGCGATCCATCGTGCGACGCTGCCTGGTCTCCGGGCGCGTGCAGGGCGTCTACTACCGTGCCAGCGCGGCCGAGCGTGCGCGCGCCGCGGGCATTACTGGCTACGCACGCAATCTGCCGGACGGACGAGTTGAAGTGCTCATTTGCGGCAGCGCGAGCGCCGTCGATGAATTCATTGCCTGGCTCTGGATCGGTCCGGCTGCGGCCAAGGTCAGAGACGTCGCCTTCGAGGCACTCGAGCTGGCACTCGAGGAGCTGCCGCAGGGATTCAGGACCGCTTGACCGTGGTTCGTCCCAGATCGTCGGCGCCGTTCCAGTAGGTGGTCCAGCGCACGATCACACGATCCGGATAGTCGCGGTGGCCGATGCTGCCGTTGTAGCGCTCGAGCGCGCGCCGCACATCGCGCTGCTCGCTGTCCAGGTAGTAGCGCAAGATGGCGCAACCCATGCTCACGTTGGCGGCAATCCGCGTGAGCTCGTAGCGACGCATGCCGAGCTGCTCGGGCCAGAATGGCATCACCTGCATGAGTCCAACGGCCCCGGCGCTCGAGACGGCCCAGCGATCGAAGCCGCTTTCGACGTCGAGCACGGCCATGACCAGGCCCGCGGGCAACACCGCAACCCCGTCACGATGGGTTTCGCAATACACCGTCTGCAGGATCTCGAGCCGCTCGGGGTCGTTTTTGACGTAACGCCGCAGCTTGGGCTCCATGAGACGGTACCAGACCGCCGAGTCGTACTGATCGGTAAAGCAGCGCGCCTGGTCGATGGCGTGTTGCACCACCGCGCGCAGTTCCGGGTCCTGCTGCGCCGCCGCTACCGGGTGAGCGGAGGCGGGACTGCCGCCCGCGAACACGGCAGCGCTGAGTGCAACCCAGAGCAGCGCGAGCGACCGGCGCGGCCATGGAGCCTCGCGCCGCCGCAGCCCGCGACTAGCGCCGCAGCCGTGCATGCATGAACTCCAGCGCCTCCTGCTGCGGAAAATCCTCGCTCTCGGTCGCACGGCGGTGCCGATATTCGAGCGTACCGGCCTTGAGCCCGCGCTCGCCCACGACGATGCGATGTGGAATGCCGAGCAGCTCGGCGTCGGCGAATTTGACGCCCGGGCGGGCATCTCGATCATCGTAGAGCACCTCGATGCTCGCTGCCGTGAATTGCAGGTAGAGCGCCTCGGCGGCGGCGCGCACGGCTGCCGATTTCTCCAGATTGAGCGGTACCAGTACCACATGAAACGGTGCGATCGGGTCCGGCCAGATTATGCCGCGCTCATCGTGATTCTGCTCGATTGCCGCGGCCACGATGCGCGTCACACCAATGCCATAACAGCCCATGAGCATATGCACCGGCGTACCGGCTTCGTCCAGAACCGTGGCGTTCATCGCAGCGCTGTATTTGCGACCGAGTTGGAAGATATGACCGACTTCAATGCCGCGCACGATGCGCAGGCGCCCATGGCCCGAGGGGCTCGGATCCCCGGGCACGACATTGCGTAGGTCGGCGCTTGCAGGCTCGGGCAGGTCCCGGCCCCAGTTCACGCCCCTCCAGTGCATGTCCTTTTCATTCGCCCCGCAGACAAAATCGGCCACTGTGAGCGCGGCATGATCGGCATACACCGGCACACGCTCAAGACCCACCGGCCCGATGTAACCGGGCTCGCAACCGCACGCGCCCCTGACCTCGGCGATGCTCGCGAGGCGCAGCGGGTTCAGGACGCCGGGCAGCCGCTGCGCCTTGAGGGCGTTGAGCTCGTGGTCGCCGCGTACGATCAGTGCCACGGGCACGCCCTCGCTGCCGGCCACGAGCAGGGTTTTGAGGCACTGCGCGGGGGCAAGGCGCAGCAATGCGCAGAGCTCGGCAATCGTGCGTGCCCCCGGCGTGGCAACGCGTTCGAGCGGCGCGCCGGGGGCGGGTCTGCGGCCGGCGGGCGGCAGGGCAGCGGCCAACTCAATGTTGGCCGCGTAGTCGTCGGCGTCCGAGACTGCGATCGCGTCCTCGCCGGAATCGGCCAGAACCTGGAATTCCTCCGATGCGCTGCCGCCGATCGCGCCGGTGTCGGCCTTGACGATGCGAAAGTCCAGCTGCATGCGCTCAAACATGCGCGCGTATGCGGCACGCATCGCGGCGTACCCCTCCGACAGCGAGCGCTCATCGGCATGGAACGAGTACGCGTCCTTCATGATGAACTCTCGAGCACGCATGACGCCGAAGCGCGGTCGTATCTCATCCCGAAACTTGAGCTGTATCTGATAGAAGTTCACCGGCAGCTGGCGGTAGCTCTTGAGCTCGCGCCGCGCGATGTCCGTGATCACCTCCTCATGTGTCGGGCCGATCAGGAAATCGCGATCGTGGCGATCCTTGAACCGCAGCAGCTCCGGGCCGTAGTCGCTCCAGCGGCCCGACTCCTGCCACAGCTCGGCGGGCTGGACGGCACTGAGCAGCAGCTCCAGGGCACCGGCGCGGTTCATTTCCTCGCGCACGATGGCCTCGACCTTGCGCAGCGTGCGCAGCCCGAGCGGCAGCCAGTTGTAGATGCCGGCGGCGAGGCGGCGGATCAGCCCGGCGCGCAGCATGAGCCGATGGCTCACGACATCGGCTTCGGCGGGCGTTTCCTTGACGGTCGGGATCGGGTACCGGGACAGACGCATGAGTAGGCGGGGGCGCTCGTTTTTCGCTCAGAGCCGACAATCCTATCAGGCCTGTTGCCTTACGCCGCAAGCCACCTATGATGCCGCGCATGGATCCAGAGAGTCTGCCCGTGCGCACCCAGCGGCGCGGCATTTACCTGCTGCCCAACCTGCTGACTACCGGCTGCCTGTTTTCCGGTTTCTACGCCATCGTTGCGGCCATCGACGGCAACTTCGAGCGTGCCGGCAGCGCGGTGTTCATCGCCATGGTTTTCGATGGCCTCGATGGGCGGGTCGCGCGGCTGACGAGTACCGCAACCGCTTTCGGTGCGCAATACGACAGCCTCGCGGACATGGTGGCATTCGGGCTCGCGCCGGCCATCGTCTCCTACCAGTGGGGCGTGGCGCGGATTGCCGAGTACGGCAAGGTCTGGTACCGGTTTGGCTGGCTGGCGGCTTTTTTCTACGCGGTGGCCGCAGCTCTGCGGCTGGCAAAGTTCAACGTCCGGGTGCAGGACAAGCGGTATTTTGAGGGTCTGCCGAGCCCATCGGCCGCCGCGATCGTCGCAGCCTTTCTCTGGGGATCGAGCGAATGGCGCGAGCCGGGGCTGCCGGGGCTGATCCTCGCTTTCGCCATCACGGCCGCGGCCGGGGCCCTCATGGTGTCCCGATTCAGCTACGCGAGCTTCAAGGGCTTTGATCTGACGCGGCCAGTGCGATTCATCTGGCTGGTAGGCGTGGCTCTGGGCTTCATCATCATTGCACCCGATCCGCCGGTGGTATTGCTGGCGATATTCGGCGGCTATGCCCTCTGGTCCCCCGCTGTTTGGCTGTGGCGGCGTCTGCGCCGCCTCAGACGCAGCGAGCGCAGTACGCCAGCCCGGGAGCGCGCTGAATGAGCCGCCGCGAGCAGTATCTCGAGGCACTGGGCATCGATCTGTGGCGTTCGCGCGACGCAAACCCATGGCAGCGGCTGCAGGCGCAGGTCCGCGCCTGCTCGCGCTGCGAGCTCGCGCACGGGCGGACGCAAACCGTATTTGGGGTGGGAGATACGAAGGCCGAACTGCTCGTGATCGGCGAAGCTCCGGGAGCCGAGGAGGACCGGCAAGGCGAGCCGTTTGTGGGCCGGGCCGGACAGCTGCTCAATTCGATGCTGCGCGCCATGGGTAATCCGCGCGAGAGCGTCTACATAGCAAACGTGCTCAAGTGCCGGCCGCCCGGCAATCGCGACCCAAAGCCGGAAGAAGTCGCAAACTGCCGCCCTTATCTGCAACGGCAGGTCGAGCTGCTGCGGCCGCGACTGATGCTGGCCGTCGGCCGCATTGCCGCTCAGAATCTGCTCGAGACCGACACGCCGATCGGCCGATTGCGCGGGCAGGTGCATCGTTTCGGCACCGAGGGGACGCCGCTGATCGTCACCTACCATCCGGCCTACCTGCTGCGCAGTCCGGGCGAGAAGCGCAAGGCCTGGGTGGATCTGAAGTTCGCGCGTCACGAGCTGGCGCGACTGCGTGCGGCGGGGGAGCGCTCGCGGCCAATCGTGGCGGCGGG
>Ga0209415_10000120_pt1 | contig 120261 bp, 116 predicted proteins | sample PeaSoiSIISIP2007_FD_187696 | JGI IMG/M metagenome (GOLD analysis project Ga0209415, IMG submission 187696) | Peat soil microbial communities from Weissenstadt, Germany - SII-SIP-2007 (SPAdes) (version 2) | ecosystem: Environmental > Terrestrial > Soil > Wetlands > Peat | place: Germany...
CCTCGGCCTTTTTCACCTTGGTCGGATCTTACTGGCTCTCCACCGAGAGTCCCACCTTGGCTTCCTTGAAGCGGTCGAGGACATCGCTTTTCGAGACAGAATTTAGTCCCACATATTCGATGTCCCGGATGGTAGGCCGTTCCTTGACGTAGATGTGGATGGCCCAGCCCTTGGCAGTTTCCTCGCGCTCAAAGCGGATGTCTTCGAAATAGCCGGTGTTCCACAACGAGTTGAAGTCGCGCTCGATGGCCGCCTGATCGTAAATATCGCCCACGCGGGTGAAGATACGAGCTTTGATCGTCTCCGCAGGAATGCGCCGGTTGCCGTGAATGTCGATCTCCGTGATGAGGTCCTGCTGGGCGAGGGCCGACACACAAAGCAAGAAAAGACTCAGCAGAAAACCGAACCAAGGACGGCGCGCGACGTCACAAGACTTTAGGAATGAAGAAGATGGCCCCGCGAAGAGAAGCCGGGTTCGCCGTATGTCGCACTTGCCCTTCGATACCGCAGGGCTATCCTGATGAGAGCGAAGAATCGCCACTACCTCAGTTAACGGGAGTGTGGAAAACCGCAATTATACGGTAGAGCAGTAGAGACCGTCCAAGAATGCGCGCCTCAGTAGGGGTGCAGTTTGATAAGGAAGCGAGCCAAACGCGCGATTATGCTGTCGCGCAGAGCGCGACAGTTCGCGCGGCTCGCCCAGATCCCTCGCTGCGCAAAGAACGCTTGCTCGGGATGACAAATCAAACTGCACCACTACCCGCGCCTCGGTTGCCCTTAGGAAGGCGGCCGGGAAAGCTCCACTTCAACCAAGACGGAATAAAACGTAGCCGAGTTGCCCAGGTCGGTAAGTTTTTCCGAAGTCAGGACGTTAATGTTTCGTCCTCCGGAAGAAAGTTTGGCCCAGTAGAGTCGCGCGCAAACTACGCCAGCCTGCACGCTGCCGTTCACTCTGGCTTTCAGGTGGATATCTCCGCGCCGGTTGAATACGCGCACAGTATCGCCATCAGCAATCCCGCGCGGCCGGGCATCGGATGCATTCATCTCCAGCAAGCCTACTTCCTCCATTTGCTGGATGGTGGGTAAGTTCGAGAATGTGGAATTGAGAAAGTTGTCTGCCTTGCGTGCCAATAGCTCCAGAGGAAAAGCCTTAGCCCGCTGACTGTGCCGCGATTCACCGGGCGGTGTGAACTGCACCACTGGATCCAAACCCTCAGCCTTGACGGACTCGCTGTATAGTTCCGCCTTGCCGCTGGGGGTAGCGAAGTTGCCCTCTGCAAAGGGCAGAAATGCAGCTGGCGTGGGGACAGCCCTCCCCGGCTGTCCGGCGGAGCGAACCTCGGCTTCCGCAAAGTTCAGCCTCACATGCCCCTCCTGCTCCAGCCGCGTGCGGTCAATTCCCTTGAACCAAGAGGACGTCGTAGCCAGCGCCGAATCCATGATCTGATCAACGGATTCGCGGAAGCATTGCTCTTCAAACCCCATCTGCTCCGCCAGAGAGCGGAATACATCCACGTTCGAGCGGCATTCTCCCAGTGGCTCAATCGCCTGCTGCGACATCTGCAAATAGTAGTGCCCGTATGCAGTCTGCATATCCTTGTGCTCGAAGAAGGTAGTCGCGGGCAAAACAATGTCCGCGTAGTCGGTGGTATCGGTGAAGAACTGTTCGTGAACCACGGTGAACAGGTCTTCGCGCCGCAATCCGCGGATCACTTGGTTGTGATTCGGGCAAACCGCGGCGGGATTCGAGTTGTAAACGAACAGCGCCTGGATAGGTGGATTCTGGAGCGTGTTCAGGACCTTGCCCAATTCCACCATGTTGACTATACGCGCGGGCCGTCCCAGCGATTTAAGCATCAAATCAGGGCATGCCAACGGATCGCGGAGCGGTGCAAACGCCCCGCTGACGGCGTACTGCAGACCGCCGCCGACTTCTTTCCACGATCCGGTAATGCAAGGCAGCATGGTAATCGCTCGCATTGCCATGCCGCCGTTTTCCGAGCGTTGCACGCCATCGTTCACCCGGATGACGGCGGGTCGGGTGGTCGCATACTCTCGCGCTAGCTTCACGATGTCGGAGGCCGCGATTCCCGTCCAGTTCGCCACGCGTTCCGGCGCATAGTCTTGCGCCTTGACGCGGAGTTGATCAAAGCCCAGCGTGTAACGCTCGACATAGTCAGCATCGTAGAGGTTCTCGTTGATGATGACGTGCATCATGGCGAGAGCCAGCGCCGCGTCAGTGCCGGGATTGATGGGCAGGTACGAGTCGGCGCAACTTGCCGTGCGAGTGCGGTACGGATCGATCACCACCAACTTCGCGCCCTGGTGGCGGGCCTCTTCGATGAACGGCCACAGGTGCACGTTGTTACCATGGATGTTTGCCGCCCAGGCAATGATGTAGCGCGAGTGGCGGAACTGTTCCGGCTCGGTGCCCAGCTTGACGCCAAGCACCGATTTCAGGCCAGCTTCACCGGCTGCCGAGCAGATGTTGCGTGCTAACTGCGATGCGCCGAGCCGGTGGAAAAAGCGGCGATCCATAACGGAGCCGTTCAGCAGTCCCAGCGTGCCGCCGTAGGAATACGGCAGGATGGCTTCGCTGCCGAACTCGGCAATGATTCGCTTGAAGCGGGAAGTAATTTCGTCCAGCGCCTCATCCCAGGAGATGCGCTCAAAAGTCGCGCCGCGAAGCTTCGCTCCGCCTGGACGGTCGGGGGCGGCCGTCCCCACACAAGCAGTTGCCGGCCCTTTCGGTCCCACCCGCCGCGTCGGATAAAGCACCCGATCCGGCGAATACACGCGGTCCAGGTACTTCGCCACCTTCGCGCAGAGAAAACCGCGGGTTACGGGATGGGCAGGATCCCCTTTGATCTTGGTCGCCCGTCCGTCTTCCACCGTAATCAAGACTCCGCACGCATCCGGACAGTCGTGCGGACAGGCGGCGTGAACGACTTTCTTCATAATTGTCCGATTATAAAATGCTTTGCCCGCTGCGTGCGGCTTTCAGAGGCTAGAGCAGGCTGCTGAAAAACTCTATTTGAGTCCAACATGAATGTCGATTTGTGAATTCTGCGGGTCCGTGGCTCGTTCGTCGTACACTTCAAAATCTGCCTTATAGGCACGGCTGCCGCCAAGCTGTGCTTTGTCCTCTAACGCCCAGACTTGTTGCCAGGCTGCGGGCACGACTTTGGCAGCAGGCCCCTTCTCGCTGGCGAGAACAGCGTAGTCTCCGGCGGGAATCGTCTTAACCACCATGCCTGAGGGCACCGCGGATTTGCCGCGCACTTTCACGCCGATTACGAACGAATACTCGCCATTGCGATCACTCGCATAATCGGTATAAACGGCGTAAACATTGGAGTCAGCTTTGTTGGGGATCTTCTGCGCGATTCCATCCTGAAAGAACTCTTGCCACTGTTTCCCAATCACGCCCTGGCCGGTCATTTCCTTGGCGTTGGTCGTTCGCGCCTCAATGCCGATGACGGAGAATTCATCCTGATGGACCTTTTTCGGCACCGCGTTTTCTCCCACAGTGCTAGCTGAAATGAGGCCGACTGTCACGGCTATGAGGCGAAGATGCATCTCCCTCTTCATGCGCAAGCTTCCTGTCTTGGAGGAAGGTAAGCCGACCTCGCTGCTAAATCTCCATCACTTCCTTTTCTTTCGCCTTGCTCATATCTTCCATCTTCTTGATTTCGTCGTCGGTAAGCTTCTGGATCTCGTCCATCGCGCGCTTTTCGTCGTCTTCAGTGATCTTCTTGTCTTTCATCGCCTTCTTGATAGCCTCGTTGCCGTCGCGCCGGATGTTGCGCACGGCCGTGCGATGCTCCTCGAGAACTCTGTGCAGGTGTTTGACCATGTCCTTGCGGCGCTCTTCGGTAAGAGGGGGCACGGGCACGCGAATGATCTTGCCGTCGTTCATGGGATTGAGGCCGAGGTCGGCAGTGCGGATGGCTTTTTCAATCGCGGTCAGCGAAGTGGGATCAAAGGGTTGCACGGTGATGAGCTGGGCTTCGGGCGCGTGCACCTGCGCGATCTGGTTGAGCGGCATTTGCGAGCCGTAATAGTCGACATTGACCGCGTCCAGCATGTGCACCGAGGCGCGGCCTGTACGTGTGGCCGCCATGGCCTTGCGGAAATCCTCGACCGCCTTGTCCATGCGCGTCTTGAGTTGAACGTAAGTATCTTTAAGGCCCGGAATTGCGGCCATACCAGCTTGAGCCATTTGTCAGCTCCCCGAGGAATGAGTCGTCCAAAAGCGTGAATTATAAACCCATGTGTGCCGCAGATCCTCGCTGATATCGCAGAGTGATGATCTTGGAAGGTCCAGTTCCGGGGTAGGCCCGTCGACAACAAGATCTGCGCTTCTCTGCGGTAAAGATCATGCGCTGACCAGCGACCCGATCTTCTCGCCGGTCACAACTTTCCGGATGTTTCCCCGCTGATTCAGATTGAAGATGATGATCGGCAGGTTATTGTCTTTGCAAAGCGAGATGGCGGTCGAATCCATCACCTTCAGACCTTTTTTCAGCACATCCATGTAGCTGATCTCGGTGAATCTCTTGGCATCTTTCACCAGCATGGGGTCGGCGTCGTAGATACCGTCTACCTTGGTGGCTTTCAAGATGGCGTCTGCCTTGATCTCCATGGCGCGCAGGGATGCGGCGGTGTCGGTGGAAAAGTAAGGATTTCCAGTGCCCCCGGCAAAAATCACTACCCGGCCTTTCTCCAGATGACGGATGGCGCGGCGGCGAATAAAGGGCTCGGCCACCTGATTCATCTCGATGGCCGACTGCACGCGGGTATAGACGCTCTGCTTCTCCAGCGCATCCTGCAGCGCGAGCGCGTTGATGACGGTGGCCAGCATGCCCATGTGGTCGGCCGAAACACGGTCCATCTCCTGGGCCTGCTCCACTCCGCGGAAGAAGTTGCCTCCTCCCACGACGATGGCAATCTGTACGTGCAGCGAATGAACGTCCGCCAGTTCGGCGGCAATCTCGTGAATGCGCAAGGAATCAACGCCAAAACCCTGGTTCGCCGCTAAAGCTTCCCCCGAGAGTTTGAGCAGGATGCGTTTGAATACCGGACTTGTCATAGGTTTTAAGTTCCCGGTGCCCAGCTGCCAGTTCTCAGCCAGAAAAAAGGGGCGCGATCAGCGCCCCAAGATCATTCTGCCTTCTGCTCAGGCTTGCTGATGGCGATGGTTTCGCCGGCGTCTCCGACTTTGAAGCGGGCGAAGCGGCGCACCGCGATATTCTCGCCCAGCTTGCCGATCTTGCCGGCAATAAGCTGCGCGATGTTGATGGTTTGGTCCTTGATGAAGGGCTGATCGTAAAGGCAGACTTCCTCGTAGAATTTGCCCATCTTGCCCTCGACGATCTTTTCCACCACCTGCGGCGGCTTGCCGGTTGCCGCGGCCTGGGCGCGATAGATGTCCTTTTCGCGCTCGTAGGCTTCGGGGGTCACGTCTTCCTTGCGGACAAACTTGGGATCGCTGGCGGCGATGTGCATGGCAATGTCGTGCACCAGTTCCTTGAAGTCTTCGGTGCGGGCCACGAAATCGCTCTCGCAGTTGACTTCCACCAGCACGCCGATCTTACCGCCGGCATGGATGTAGCTGGCCACGGACCCTTCGCTGGTCACACGCGTAGCTTTCTTGGCGGCGACGGATACACCCTTCTTGCGTAGAACGATGACCGCCTGTTCCATATCGCCCTTGGCTTCCGTCAAGGCCTGTTTGCAATCCATCATCGGGGCCCCGGTTTTTTCCCGGAGCTCTTTCACTTGCGTCGCAGAAATATTCACAGTAGTTGTACTCATAGTAAAGAAAAAACGCCCTTGGTCGTTCGTCGGTCGTCGTTGGCTCATGAATGTCGAGGACCAACGGCGAACGACCAAAGACCAACAACTGGCTTAACAAACTTTGACCCGCGCCGGACGACCCGCGCGGGCCTGAATCCCTCAGCCACCGACCAACGACCAACGACTGTCCTAATACGTTTGGGTTTCGACTTGCGGGACGTCCTCGCTGGCGTTCTCTTTCGCGGCGGCAGACTGCTTGCGTGTGCCACTCCCCAGCACGTCTTCCATGCTGATGTCTTCTGTCCCTGGCTCTTCCACGGCGGCAAGATCGGTCGCGCCCTCGGTTGCCGGCGCCGCCGCTGCCAGCTCGGCTTGTCGCGCTGCCCCGGCAGCCGCCGCGAGGTCTGCAACCTGCTTGTCGGTCATGAGTTGAGCGCCTTCGGCGACCGAGTCTGCAATCTTCGAGGCAAACAGGCGGATCGCGCGCAAGGCGTCGTCATTGCCTGGGATAATGTAATCCACTTCGCTGGGGTCGCAGTTCGTATCCACCACCGCGACCACCGGAATGCCCAGTTTGCGGGCTTCGCGTACCGCAATTTGTTCTTTGTTCGAATCGATGACAAAAATCGCGTCCGGCAAGCGTGTCATGTTCTTGATCCCTGCCAAGTTCGCTTGCAGGTGCTTGCGCTCGCGCTCCAGCTTGATAACCTCTTTCTTGGGGAGCAACTCGTAGCGGCCGTCGGTGGCCATTTCGTCGAGTTCTTTCAACCGCTTCACCGACTTCTGCACCGTCACCCAGTTGGTGAGCAGCCCGCCCAGCCAGCGCTGGTTCACGTAAAAACCACCACAGCGCTGAGCTTCTTCGGCAATGGCGTCCTGCGCCTGGCGCTTGGTCCCCACGAAGAGCAGAATCTTGCCCCCGGCAGCCAGTTCCTGCACAAACTTGGACGCTTCCTTGAACATCTTCAGCGTCTTCTGCAGGTCAATGATGTAAATCCCGTTGCGCTCTCCGAAGATGTATTCCTTCATCTTGGGATTCCAGCGCTTGGTCTGATGCCCGAAGTGCACGCCCGCCTCGAGCAACTCCTTCATGGTGATGTTAGCCAATCAACCTCCTCATTTAGTCTGCATCCCGCGGGTTGGTTCCACTCCGAAATCCGAAGCCGAAATCAGCGAACCAGCGAGATTGCCATTCCCGTCCCCGCACCGCGAAGCACGGGAAGAATTGAACACCTAAAAAACCGTCGTTCGTCCTTGGCCGTTCGTCGTTAGCCTACCGCCGTTGCGAACGACGAACGGCCAACGACAGACTTTAGCGCTTGCTGTACTGGAACCGTTTCCGTGCGCCCTTCTGGCCGTATTTCTTGCGTTCTTTGCCGCGCGAATCGCGGCTAACCATACCTTCGCTCTTCAGTTTCTTGCGAAGCTCGACGTTAAACAGCATCAGCGCGCGCGCGATTCCGAGCTTGACTGCATCAGCCTGCCCGTTCACGCCACCGCCGGTGACCCTGGCAACGATATTGAACGCACTGGCGGTCTCAGTCGAGACCAGCGGTTGCTTGGCGCTCACCCGTTGTGAGTCGGTCACGAAATACTGCTCAAAAGGACGGCCGTTCACCTTGAAGTCGCCGCTTCCTGGGCGCAGATAAACGCGCGCTATTGCCGACTTGCGCCGTCCCGTACCGTAATACTGAACCAGCTCTGCCATTTAGCTCTTAGCACTTAGCAGTTGGCACTGAGCCAAACCACGTCGGTGCGGACCTTTCTAAAAATTCTTCGAACTCTCACCAAAGAAGCTTATGCCCGTACTTCCAGCGCCCGCGCCTCCGGCTTCTGCGCCTCGTGCGGGTGCTTCTCCCCACGATAAACCTTGAGCTTGCTGATCATCTGCCGGCCCAGTTTCGACTTGGGTAACATGCGCGAAACCGCGTCTTCGATGACCAACTCGGGCTTGCGCTCGAACCGTTTGCGAAATTCTTCCGTCCGCAGGCCGCCCGGATATCCGGTGTAATGCTGATACACCTTCTGCTCGGACTTCATGCCGCTCGTCTTGACCTTCTCGGCATTGATGACGATCACGTGATCGCCGGTGTCGAGAAAAGTCGTGTATCGCGGATTTTCCTTGCCCATCAAAATGCGGGCGACCTGCGACGCCAAACGGCCCAGCGTCTGCCCGGAGGCGTCCACGACGAACCACTTGCGTACAATTTCCCCCGCTTTGGGGAAATAGGTTGACATGCCAAAATCTCCCAGAAATAAAAAAACGCAAAGAAGACCGCTGAGCACCTGGTGAGCGTCGAACGCGCAGGGCTATCAGGCGGGCAACCGCAGGACTGCTAAAGAGTTAAAGATAACGTAGGGCACACGATATTGTCAACGCAGCGATTACGGATGGTCTTAGTTCAACCCTGAGACACCGGGCAGCGCCATACCGCAAAGAGAAACAAGACCTTTCACGTTCCGGCTGCTTCCCGTTATTCATACGCCAACGCATCGATTGGGTCTTTTTGCGCCGCTTTGTAGGCAGGGTACAGGGCACCCAAAATCGCTCCGACGATGGCAATCAGCGTTGCCCGGAGAATCCAGCCGCCCGTAACCACTACCCGAAGCGTTGAACGCCCATCGATCCCGGCCCGCGCCATCAGGCTGAACACGACCCCCACCACAATGCCGCCAATCGCCAGCAGCACTGTCTCCCGCAGGATCACATTCACGATATAGAGCTTCGAGGCTCCCAGCGACTTCAAAATCCCGATCTCTCGCGTGCGCTCCATCACCGCTGTGTACATCGCCTGGAAGATGACGATAAAGCCGATGATCACCGAGATTCCGATCACAAAGTCGATGAATTTGGAAACACCCGGATAGTTGTTGGTGGTCAGCATCGATAGGTAATACGCCATCGAACTTACAACGTAGTGCTCCATCCCCGGAACCTTTTTTATTTCATCGACCACGGCGTCGGCGTTACTGGGGTTGTCCAGCTTCAAATAGAAGAGAGTGGCCTTGCCCTGCGCGCCGATCAGATCCTGCAACGCACCAATTTCCAGAAACTTTCTTGCCCCCTTGCCCGGTTCCACGACGCCTGCGACACGAAATTTGTTGTTGAGGATCTCGATGGTATCGCCTGCTTTGACGTGCTTCGACCGGGCAAAAACTTCGTCGACTAAAACATCACCTGGGCCCTGGAACGGGCTGCCCTGGAGATACTGAAAAGGCCCGCCCATGCTCTCATAGCTCGCCAGATCGATGCCTGCGATCATCTCAACGGAACCGGCCCCCGACAGGGTGGTGACTTCCGGTGCAACCGAGACCACATGGGGAAGCCTGGCCAGAACGCCTCCCACCTTGATGGACATGGGTGAACCCGTCAAACCAACCAGAAATGACGAACCGGGTGGCATCACGATCACGTCTGCGCCAATGCCCGCCTGCCGCTGCCGGAGATCATTCAGCATTCCCACCGACAATCCCACGATCAGCAGGATCAGTGTGACCTCCAGCGCGATGGCGACCATGCTGATTGCCGACCGTACCGGACGGTGCACCAGGTTGGCGACAATCATTTTGTTCATCATGCAGTCCGTCGTTGGTCGCTAGTCGCTGGCCATTCATGCCCCGCACCAGAGGTCTTTGCTGAATGCTATCTGCTGCCGCCATGCTGCTCTGGAGCAGAGCTCGCCTGCGGCTGGTCCAGGTGCACGACCGCGGCGCCCGCAGGCTGTTCCAGGGTGAATCGATCGTCCCCCAGCGGGCGATTCAGTTCCAACTTGACCAGAGTCAGCGTGATGTCGTACTCCTCCTGCGGCCGGGCAATCTCGGTCTGCCAAGGGAAATTCACGCTGTCTTCTTCTTTGTAATTTTCATACAGCGCGTTGGTTACGACATTTCCATTGTCGTCGTAGATGAGCTGGCGATGGGGAAGCAAATCCGTGCGGCTGAACACGATCTTGCGGGAAAGAAACCAGCCGTGTTCGCCTTTCGCGATGACATCGAGTATGTAGTCGGCCCGCGGCGCCTTGTGGCCTTTGAGGTCAACCATAAGTTCGGTTTCATTTTCCATCACCGCGATTTCATTCTGCGCATCAATGCTGCGCAGCAAGAGCGCGTCGTAAATATACTGTGGCCGAAGGTTTTCCAGCGGCTGGGCGCTGTTGTGCGTCTCAACGTCGTTTCGTCCCACCACAAAGCGGTTTTTGGGCGGAATCCATAATTTGAATTCCCGGCCGTCGCTCACCATATCAAAGGCCTGGGTGCGCACAATGGGCATCAGCCCGATCATCCGCAGCATAGCCGGTTTGCGCGCCAGCACGTATCCCCGGATTTCCTGGTAGTCGGTGACTTTGCCCTTCTTGACCCCACCCACCGTGGTGTCAATGTCCACGGTGGCCTGCATACTCTGGATTTTGGCGGCCTGCGTGTTGATGTAGTCGATCAGGTCCTGCTGCGTGGCAGTTTTCAATTGAACCGCGCCCAGCGGGCTTTCGACTTTGCGGGAGCGGAACAGGCAGCCGCTCAGCGGCACAACCGCTAGCAGAACGACCACAGCCCGGTAGCGAAAGACAAATGACATGGGAGACGGTTCGATTGTTGCCGGATTAGATGAGTATAAGCGAGAAGCGAGATTCACATTTGCACTTGGCGCTAGGACAGAAGCAGAGCGTTGCCGTCAGCCATCCGGCTCAAGCCGCGGTCCAAGGTGACTACCGTCAATTCCGCGGCCCGCGCAAAGGCAACCAGGTAAGCATCCGGGTATTGCTTTGAGGCTGAACGGCCGGTAGATGTGAGTTTGCGCAGCCCGAATTCTACCTGGTCGGGGTCAGCCTCATTGTGAAATGAAACCCGCTCGTCCTGGAAGAATGCGTCGTACGTCCGCCAGGCCTCGGTCTGGCTCCTGACATCTTCCCGCATGACGCTCGGATTCGTCAGCAAGCGCAGCAAACCCAGTTGGGTGAAGCGGCAAAAATAGACCACTTCCCGATTCAGGCCGGAGAACCAGGCCGATGCGGACGCGTGATGCTGATGTCCCTCATACGCTAACGCGATCCACACGTTCACGTCAGGGAAGAATGATTTCATTGATAGTCTTGTTGCCTAGCCTCAGCCAGCCCGGCCGCTTCGACCTGATCAGCGGTAGCGTGATTCTTCCCTTTGTTTTTTCCGGTCCTCCGCCGTTCAGTTCGGCCTCGACGCCACGCAGAATCAACTCCTTGACCGAACAACCCCGCAAGGCTGCGTGGGACTTGAGCTGGCGATAGGTGGGATCCGGTATGTCTACGGTAGTTCTCACACCATGGAGTGTACCATATTTATGGAAGAAGCGCCATATATATGGCTGCATAAGACTGAAAAGAGACTCTTCGTGGTTATTTGCCCTTTGCATGAGCCCATTCACCGTTGATTGACGATCTTCCGATACGCCGCCACATTCCGGTTGTGTTCTTCCAAGCCGTGGGCGAAGCGGTGATGGCTGTTTCCATCACTCACAAAATAAAAATAGTCGGTCGCCGCCGGATGCATGGCAGCTTCGAGCGAGGTCTTCCCCGGGTTACCGATCGGCCCCGGCGGAAGCCCGGCATGGGCATAGGTGTTGTAGGCAGACTTGAACTGCATGTCCGCATGGTGCAGCGCCCCGGAATAGGCTCCGTCCAGGAGTTCGGCGTAGATCACGCTGGGATCGGCTTGCAGAGCCATCTTCCTGCCGAGCCGGTTGTAGTAGACGCTGGCGACCCTCGGTCGCTCGTCGGGTACTGCCGTCTCCTTCTCGATAATGGACGCCAGAGTCACAATCTTCTGCACGTCGTTCTTCTGCACGTCATTCCTCTGCGCTTCATTCGGTTGCCGGTCCGCGCTTTGCGCGTCGCTCTGCAGGTTGTTGCCTTGTGAAGCCTGGGCTAACGGATTTTGGGTCTGCGAAGTTTGGATCAACTCGATCTCGCGCGCCACCTGGCGGAACTGTTTGACCATCGCCGACGCCATCTCTTCCATGGTCTGGGTGCGGGTGAACTCGTAGGTACTCGGAAAAAGATAACCTTCCAGCGACTTGGCTTCCGGGGCGACGTCGGCAATCAGAGCGGTGTCAGACATCGCGACTTTCAGGAAGTCTTCACCTGATCCCAATCCCGCCTGCTGTATGGCCTGCGCGATCTCAAACATGTTGTAGCCCTCGGGGATCACGACCGTGTGGACGTAAATGTCGCCCTGCACCAGGCGCTGGTGAATGTCGAGAGCGTTGGCCGTTTTCTCGAACAGATATTCGCCCGCCTTCAGCGAGCGTCTGTGGTGAATGCGGTGCCAGATGGCAAACGCCCTTGCGCTGCGAATGACGCCCGCCGACTGCAGTTCGTTTGCGATGTGGCGACTGGAGTATCCGGGGCGCAACAGCACAAACGTTTGCCCGGACGGCGTAACTGGCGTAAGCAGAGCCCAAGCCATCCATCCTCCAAAGGCCAGGACGGCGAGCAGAATCAGTGTGAAGAAGATACGCAATCTATGGATAGTTTAGATGAGGTGGGGCACTCGGGGGTTAGTCCGAGGTCGGTGGACTTTAGTCGCTGGTCGTCGGTCGTTGATCGTTGGCGAGAACTCCAGTCTCCAAGCGGAGTTCCTCAGACGTGGCATTTCGCAGCCGCTTGCCAGGCAGTGCCTGAAACGCTGGGTCAGCCAACCACTAACGACCACCCGTCGCTTCCATCCAACTTTGCAAAATCAGCACCGCCGCCATCTGGTCTACGACTTGGCCCCGGCGTTTGATCGACATCTCGGTCTCGCGCAGAAGACGGTTGGCTTGGGCAGAGCTGAGACGTTCATCCCAGAGGTGAACCGGCAACTGGAAACGCCGGCGTAGTTCTTCTGCGAAGAGCTGCATTTTCTCCGCCTGCGTGCCCTCGGCCCCGCTCATGCGCAGGGGATAGCCCACCACGATCTCAGACACCTGGTATTCGCGGATCACTTTCTCCAGTTGTCCGAAGTCGAGGCGCTTGTTCTGCCGCTGGATGGTTTCCAGTCCCTGGGCGGTGATGCCGAGCGGGTCGGAAACGGCTAACCCGATTCGCCGGGAGCCAACGTCTAAACCCAAGATTCGCGGATGCAGCGCGACTGGGGTGTGGGTTGGCTCAGAGGGCACGTCAAGATTATAAGTCCGGCGGAAGGTGACGAATTGGTCTACGATATTGCGCGATGGGTCAGTTTGCTCAAATCTGATCTCCTCCACCATGCTCGACGACGAACTACCTCTCGAACCCGCTGTGGTTCCGTCACCGGCGGCAGGGCCGGCGCAGCCCCGGACACGCCGCCATTGGGCCATGAACATCATCGGCATTGGCGGAATCCTGGCGCTTTGCTATTTCGGCGAACTGGTGCTGGCGGTGCTGCTGGTTTCGGTGCTGCTGGCATTTATCCTGGCGCCGGTTGTGGATGTGCTGGCGTATATTCGTTTGCCCCGCGGTTTGGCGGCGGCGGTCGCGCTGCTGCTATTGCTCGGGGCGATCGTCGGAACCGTTTATTACTCTTACAATCAGGCGGCTACGCTCCTGCAGGATTTGCCCAAATACACCAGCAAGGTGCGAAACGACCTGGCACGCCTTCGCAGAAAAGCAGAGAGCATCGAAAAGAATGCGGAAAGCTGGGAGGTCTTGGCCCCCGACCGTGAGAAAGGCGTCGTGAGTGTTCGCCCTGCAAGGGACTGGACCGACGTTTTGACCCGCGGCTTCGGATCGGTGAGCACCGCGATCCTCGCCGGATCGTTCATACCTTTTCTCGTGTATTTTATGCTGACCTGGCAGGAACATGTCCGCGCCGCAACGGTCATGCTGTTTCCCCTGGAGAGCCGCAATGCCGCCTATGTCTCCTTGGGCTTGATATCGGCGATGATCCGCAGCTTCATGGTCGGGAACCTGCTCATCGGGATCCTGATCGGAGCGGTGAGCACAGCGGTTTTTTGGTCCATCCACCTGCCCTTCTTCTACTTCGTGGGATTCGTGAGTGGGTTCCTGAGCCTGGTTCCCTATCTGGGGATCGTGCTGGCCTTGATTCCGCCGATTTTCGTGGATATGGGGAACTTGAACTCTCAGGACCTGATCACCATCTTCGTGACTGTGTTCGGGCTGCATGTAATCGCGCTCAACATGCTCTACCCCAAGTTTCTAGGTAACCGATTGCAGCTCAATCCCTTAGCCGTCACCATGGGGCTGCTGATGTGGGGCTGGTTGTGGGGAGCCATGGGCTTGCTCCTAGCCATCCCGATCACAGCGGCGATGAAGATCGTGTTCGACCACGTCGAGTCCCTGAAGCCGTTCGGGGCTTGGCTGGGAGAGTAGGGTTCGAGCCTGCCCGATGACGATTTCAATGCGGGTTAGGCTGGCGAAGATGTTTGCAGGTCACAGCCGCCACGCTCCATGGCTGAGGGCCAGGACCCGATCGATCGACGGCAATTCGCTCTGTCGCAGGCTTTTACGTGAGGCCGGGGGAGCAGAAGCCTTCTGTCCAGCGCCGCCTCTGGATTGTGACAAACCAAGCCGAAATTGCCTTTCAGCCCATTTTGGGTTAGGATAAGGGCGTGCTGTTCCCCTCGTCCCCTGCAGCTGTGGGCGGTCTCTCATGTTGAGTACGGATGGCAATTTCCAATTAGGCGATAAGGTCGTCTATCCCAACCACGGTGTGGGAATCATTGAACAAATCAGCAGCCGAACCTTCGGCGAAACCGTGGAAAAATTCTACCTGCTCAAGATTAAGTCCAGCAGTCTGAAAGTGATGGTGCCTTTCCACAACGTCGGTACGGTGGGCTTGCGGCGGGTTGTGAAGAACGGGGAAATTCAGAAAATCGTGGATTTCCTTGAAGATGGCTTGTGCGACAACAACGCCGACTGGAAATACCGTTTTAAGGAGAACTCGGAGCGCATGCGTACCGGGTCGCTTTTGGACGTCGCCGCGGTACTCAAAGGCTTGATCGTGCTGGGCCAGGCCAAAGCGCTTTCATTTCGGGAAAAGAAGATGCTGGAGCGCGCCCGCTATCTGCTGGTCAGCGAGTTGGCGATGGCGAAAAACTGCGAGGAGCCCCAGATCGAGGAACTGCTCACCAAGGCCCTTTCCAAGTCCAACCTGCGTTTCCCGGAAGCCTCGGAATTCCAAGCCTGACTCTGCGATTTCATTTTCCCACCCCGTAAAAAGTCCACCTCCCAGCCGATTGATCGCGGATGCTGGGTTTATAATCCGTCAAAGCATGACCGAGCACATCAAAAAGAAGCTGCAGGACGAGATCAATCAGCTCGAACGCGAGTTAGTTCACGAGCTTCCTAAAGAGATCAAGAAGGCCGCTGCGCTGGGCGATCTCAGCGAGAACGCCGAATACCACATGGCCAAGCAGCGGCAGGAGTTCGTCAAGGCGAAGCTGCGCCAATTGGGCAAACGTATGGCCGATCTGGCCCTTATCAACATGGACAACATTCCTAGAGATAAGGTCGGCCTGGGCTCCACGGTGCGGATTCTTGACAACGACAAGAACGAAGAAGTTGAGTACAAGCTGGTGACCAGCGAAGAGTCCGACGTCGCCTCCGGAAAGATTTCTACCAGCTCGCCGATTGGGCGGGCCCTGCTGAACAAGAAAGTCGGAGATACTGCGACCGTAGTCACGCCGAATGGCAAACGGGAAATGGAAATCCTGAGCCTAACCACGATTCACGGCCAGGCCGAGGCCTCATGACCTGGGGCTTTACATGGACGCGAGCTTTCGGCCGGGCCTGCGGGGTCTTGCTGGATGCCATCGTCCGCTGGCTTGCCCTGGCCCGCATTAACCCGAACGTCCTGACTTTTCTGGGCCTGGTGGTCAATACCATCGCCGCGTTCTTGTTCGGGTTCGCGAACGGTGACAATCAAGCCCGTCTGTTCCGGCTCGCCGGGCTGGTCATCATCGGCTCCGGATTCTTCGATCTGGTGGACGGCGCGGTGGCCCGGGCCACCAATCGGGTGACTCACTTCGGCGGCTTCTTCGATTCCGTAATCGACCGCTATAGCGATGCTTCGCAGTTCTTCGGGCTGCTCGTGTTCTACGCCCGCGGCGACCGCTTCTTCTACGTGGTTCTGACCGCGTTCGTGATGGTAAGCGCAATCATGGTCAGCTACACGCGCGCTCGCGCCGAATCGCTCATTGGCTCCTGCCGTGTCGGTTTCCTGGAGCGTCCCGAGCGCCTGGTGCTGGTGATCATCGGAGCCCTGTTCAACCGCATGGCGCCGGTGTTGTGGGTGATTGCGGTCCTGTCCACGATCACCGTGATCCATCGCGTCCGCTATACCTGGACGCGCACCGAACTGGTGGATAGGGCCGCTGCTAATCCCAGCCAGGCGGCGTGACCGGATTTTTCTCTACGCGGTCAGGATTCTGAGCTCGGGGAAACCAGCCCGATAAAAACCCTCATCGAGCGTGAGCAGAGGAAAGCCTCTGCTCGCGGCATACGCACCGATCAGGAAATCGGCCAAAATTCGCCGGGGCGTCGGACCGCGTTGTTTCCTGCGTCGCGCGGCGTAACCCTGGAAGGCCCGCCCAGCGGACCGCCACACGCGCTCTTCAAGCGCCCAATCCACATTCACCCCGGTGTCCCGGAAAAACGCGTCGAGGAAAGACTCGGTTCGACCAGGAAGTGCCATCAGTTCGGCGAAAACAGGCGCGGGAACCACCAATGTTCCGCGATCCAGTGCCGAGTCCAGCGCCAACTGCGCCTCCGCATTGAGAGTATCGTCCGGATCCCAAAGGGCAACGATCACGTTGCTGTCGATGACTGTGGTCATCGGCCACGGAGTTCTCGAATCCTTCGCACAATTGCCTTCCTGCCCGAGGGAATGCCCGGATTTCCAATGCCCCGATATTTGGCAAACGGGCTCTCTCGCCTGGCTGGCCGGACCCGTGCTCCCGAGGCGTCACTCTCGAACAGCAAGGCGTCGCCGGAGCGTACGCCCAGCAGCCGTCGAATCTCACGCGGTATTGTGATTTGTCCTTTACTGGTAATCCGTGCTCGCTTCTGCATTTCCTTACTTTACCACAGGCCTCCTTACCTGCAAAATACCCTGCTCAGCCAGCGCAGTTCGGCGACTTGTCAAGTCTACTTTCGTAGGCATGTCCGAGCGCGCCCTGCAGCGCCGCGGATTCCTCTAACCCGCACTGCATCAGCAGTTTGCCATTTTGGGAATGTTCCACGTGGAACACTTCGCGGATTTGGCGGGGGTGCGCCCACGCTACAGAACCACCGCCCAGCTGCGCTCGGCCTGGGCGAACGAGGGCGTCCGTCCCCACGTGGTTCTTGCCAACGGCCAACGACGAGAGGCCGACGAGATGCGGGCGAGGCGCCCGCGCCACACCAGCTGATCCTGCTAGACTATTCCGTCGTTTCCCGTGGGGGACTCTGCTTGCCGACTGATCCGGTTCTGCTTGTCCATGGCGGCGCCTGGGCCATTCCTGACGAAATGGTCGAGGCTCATCTCAATGGTGTGCGCAATGCGGCCGCTACGGCCTGGAACATCTTGAATCGTGGTGGCTCCGCGCTCGACGCGGTCGAGGAGGCGGTCGTCGTCCTGGAAGATGATGAGACCTTCGACGCCGGACGCGGCAGCTTTCTGAATCGTGATGGCAAGGTGCAACTCGATGCCCTGATCATGGACGGCGCTACCTTGGCCGCCGGGGGTGTCGGCTGCGTAGAACATCTGCGTCATCCGGTGCGTGTGGCGCGCAAGATCCTGAGCGAGAGTCCGCACGTGTACTTTGTGGCGGAGGGCGCGGAACGGTTTGCGGTCGAGCACGGCATTCCCCTGTGCCGCAATGGAGACCTGGTCATTCCACGCGAGGTCGATCGCCTGCGGGAATATCAAGCGCATGAGGAAGCGCATCGGGCTGATCTGTTCGCGCCCACCATCTCGCATGACACCGTAGGCGCGGTGGCGCTCGATCGCGACGGCAACATCGCGGCCGCCACTTCGACCGGGGGCACGCTCAACAAGGCTCCGGGACGCCTGGGAGACTCATCGTTGATCGGATGCGGCTGCTTTGCGGACAACAAAACCGCCGCCGCTTCAACCACTGGCTGGGGAGAGCCGATCATGAAGCTGGTGCTGGCCAAGTGGGCGGCGGATCGCGTCGCCTCCGGCAACCTGCCGGAGTGGGCGGCGGCGGAGGCCATCAACTATCTCAAAGCCCGGGTCAACGGGCATGGCGGCATCATTTTGCTCGACACCCGCGGCCGCTTCGGCATCGCCCACAATACGCCGCGCATGGCTTGGGCGCTGTGGACGGTGAAGGAAGAGAGTTCCGGAATCGAGCGCAATGGCTGAGGGCATTTGGAAGGATTAGTGCCGTACAGATTGCCCTTGCTCGCCTCCCACTCTTACGCAAAAAAGCGCGGAAGGATGGGGTACCCCCAGTTTGGCACCCCACGGTTTTGCAGGTATATGCTGGGCTCTGAGGAAAGTGTGGGCCAGCTCCATTGGGTTTCCAGTCCACTCGCTCTGAGGAGCCGACGCGGTTATCTCATCAGCCCTGCAGCGGAGCTTCGCTCCGCGGGATAGCCGGGGGCGGCTGTCACTACGGGGTCCCGGCACAAAGCCAGGCTAACTACTCCAATTCCCTCAATAATTTGGCTTGATTTCTCCGCACACCGTGGTATACAAACCAGCGAACATCTTTGCGGCAAAAATATGCGCGCTCTACAGCCGCCGACGAATTCGGACTGGCTATCGCCTTCTGCCCGCAAACTTCTCGCACCGCCATCCCCTCGTCTGCCTTTTCACGGAGCAAACTCTATGACAATGCGGAAACTGGTCTCGCTAGCGGTCCTGATGATGCTGCTGTCCACATTTGGCTTCGCCCAAGGTGCTGCTACGGGCGACTTGCACGTCACGGTGAAAGATCCCAAGGGCAACCTGGTCACCAACGCGACGGTAACGGCGCGAGATCAGGCCAAGGGAGTGGAGCGTTCCGGAGTAGGGAACGGCGAGGGCGAGTACCGCATCCTGCTGCTGCCGCCGGCCCCGTATGTGGTCACGGTGGAAGCCTCAGGCTTCGCCAAGGCTACGGTCGAAAACGTGGTCATTACCGTAGGACAGATGGCCGATTTGCCGGTGTCACTGTCGGTTGCGGGAACCCAGGAAGTGGTGAACGTCAGCTCTACCGCTGAACTCATCGAAACCCAGCGCAGTTCTTCGACGGACACGATCGAGCAGCGGCGCATTGACAACCTGCCCATCAATGGCCGCAACTACATCAACTTCGCGCTGACGGACTCGCAAGTGCTGCGCGATAACGCTCCCAACATCGGGGCGGCGCCCACGTCCGGGTTGAACATGAGCGGCCAGCGCGCCCGCTCCAACCTGGTCAATGTGGATGGCGCCGATGCCATCGACAACTCGACCAACGGCGTGCGCTCCACGGTGTCGCAAGAAGCGGTGCAGGAATTCCAGATCATCAACAACAGCTATGCGGCGGAATACGGCCGCGCGGCCGGCGGCGTGGTCAATATCATCACCCGTTCCGGAGCGAACGATTTTCACGGCGACGTTTACGGTTACCTGCGCAATCGCAATTTCCAGGCGGTGAATCCCTTCAGCACTGTCCCGAACCCGGCGTACACGCGAGTGCAGGCAGGCGCAGCTTTTGGCGGGCCGATCAAGAAAGACAAGACTTACTACTACTTCTCCTACGAAGTCACGCGGCGGCACGAGACCGGCTTCTCCAGCATCGGACAGGGCAATTTCGGGCTGGTGCCGTTCGACGCATCACCCTTCTTCGGCGCCCCAGCACAGACCTTCAATATCCAGGTCACGCCAGAACAAGCTACCTTCCTGGGCACATCCGGTGTGCCGCTATCGCTGCTTCGGGAGTACTCAATCCTGGCGGGTGCGGCATCAGGCATCGCGCTGGGCGGCAGCTACCCTGCAGCGTTCGGTTTACTGGTCGGCGCACCTGGGGGGCTTCCTGTGCCCACCAATGGGAGTAATCCGCTGAAACAGTTTTTCAGTTCCTGCAACCCACTCAACACCATTTGCAACGGCCTGCCGGCGTCTTTCCTGACGCTCAACTCGCAGATCGGCAACTTCCCGGTTTTCGAGGGAACGAGTCTTTATTCGCTCCGCCTGGATCACAATCTCAACGACCGCAATCGCCTGATGCTGCGCGCCAACGTGAGCCCCAGTACCGTCACCGGGATCGAGGTCAATGGGGAGAACCAGGTGTTCGGGCAGAACTCGTACTCACGAACTTCGCAGCAGACCTACCGCGACGTTACCGGTGTAGCCCAGGACACATGGGCTCTCGGCAGCAACAAGGTCAACGAGTTCCGCTTCCAGTATGCCCGCCGGGGGCTGGCTTACTTCTACTCCAGCGGGGCGGGTGGCGGCGACCCGGCGGCGAACGTGCTAGGGGCGGCTTTCATCGGACGCGAACCTTACTCCTACATTCAGCGGACGGAACAGCGCTACCAGATCACGGACAATTTTTCTTGGACCATGGGCCGGCATGACACGAAATTTGGCGTGGACTTCAACTACCTCCCACTCACAGCCACGTTCGCCGTAAACTACGGAGGCAATTACGACTTCGGGAGCCTCACCGCGAGCCAGGGGCTGGGTGCGACGTTGTACAATTCCCTGCCTCCAAGCTTGCAGCAGATCATTCCTGGATTTTCCCCGGTGCAAGCCTACGGACTTGGAGTTCCGCAAACGCTGGTGCAAGGCATCGGCAACCCCTACGACTCCTTTACTAACATCCCGCTGGGATTTTTCTGGCAGGATTCCTGGCGGGCTCGTCCCAACCTGACCCTGAACTACGGAATTCGCTACGACGTAGAATTCCCGCCGCAGTTTGCCCCGCCCGGTCCGCTGGCGCTTCCCGCCTACAACGCGCTGGGAATCCAAAAGGGCATCCAGACGGATACCAATAACATTCAACCACGCATTGGGATGGCTTGGGATCCCAGGGGTAATGGCAAGTCAGTGATTCGCGCATCCTACGGCATGTTCTATGACCACCCGCTGCTCGGCCTGTACTTCCTGGGCGATGCCTCCGACGGTTCGAAGAGCGGCCAGTTGCTGCTTTTCGGCAGCAGTCCGTGCGATGGAACGCAGAGTGGCAATCCCCTGAACCTGACCGCGACCAACACATTCCAGGGCATCCTTGGAGTGCCGGGTTGTCTGCCCGCTTCCATACCTGCATTTGGTTACCAGCAGACATCCAGTAACGGCACGCCTAATCCGCAGCGCTTCGACCCCTTCTATGCCAACTCGCTGTTCATCAATCAGGGCTACATTAAGAACGGTTTTCCGCTGATCTCCCAGCCTTTCGGGTATCCGCAAGCCAAGAACTTCGTCTATGCGTACTCGGAGCAGGCGAACCTGAGCTTCGAGCAAGACCTGGGGCGTGGATTCGCATTGAGCCTGGGATACAACTTCAACGGCGGGCGGCACTTGAATCGGCCGATTAACGCCAATACGGCGCGTGGCGACCTGCTGATCCAAAACTGGGTGGCCGCGGTAGCGGCCGGAAAGGCTACAGTTTCCACCAATCCGCTCGACGTGCCGACTTGCGGGGCGAATCCGTACTATGGCCTGCCCGGGCAGCTCCCTTACTTCCTGCCGCCCGCGCTGGTCAGTTTCTTCCGGCCCTCGGGATTCAATCCCTCGCTGATGGGCGGGGCATTCACGCCCTGCCTGCAATTGGCCGCGACCGACTTGCAACTGGCGGGACTGAACGCTGCGTGCAATCCCCTGACCTTCGCTAACTGTGTCCCCTTCACCGATATGGACGCTAATTACTCCAACGGCAGCTCGGTTTATCACGGTTTCACCGCCAACCTGCGCAAGCGTTTCAGTAGCCATTACGAGTTCCTGACCTCTTACACGTGGTCGCACGCCATTGACGATTCCACGGACTTGCAATCGCCGTTGTCGCCGCAGGATAGTTATTATCCTCAACTGGAGCGCTCAAACTCGTTGTTCGACCAGCGCCACCGCTTTGTGTTCAGCGGCGTGTATCAAAGCGGCAAGCTTTCCGGCGACAGTTTCGCCAGCAAGTTTTTCAGCAACTGGACGTTCGCTCCCATCATTGAGTTTGCTTCAGGGCGGCCGTTCAACATCCTCACCGGCAACGCCGACAACTTCCAGTTCTCGCCGTTTACCACGCGTCCGAATGTGGTTGCACGGGGGACGCCTACCAATCTGTGCGGCTACCCGACGGTGCCTTCGAAATACTCACCCACCGGGTACCTGCAGGAAGTGTGCTTCGCTTCCTTTCTGCCGGCGTCGCCCACAGCGCTGCCTCCGCAGGTTACCCTGCTTGGTCTCGACGGCACCTTGGGGCGCAACGCAGGCGTGACTCCTTGGACCGTGTTCAACGACGTGCGCGTAGCCCGCCGGATTTATTTCGGCGAACGCATCAACATGGACCTGATCGCCGACGTCTTCAACCTCGCCAACCGATTCAACGTCGCCGCCGTCAACCAGCTTTACACCTACGCCGGCCAGCCGACGGCTGCCTACGATCCGCGGCAGTTCCAGTTCGCGGTGAAGATCAACTGGTAGAGGATTCCGGTAGTGGCCCAGTTTGATATGGAAGCGAACCGAACGCGCGATGATGGTGTCGCAAAGAACGCGACACATCGCGCGGCTCGCCCAGATCCCTCGCTGCGCAAAGAACGCTTGCTCGGGATAACAAATCAAACTGAGCCACTACCAGGATTCCAGATTGCGGCTCGCCGCAGGGTGAGATCTGCAAACCAGGCCGAGCTCTCTCTGGGCATCGTGCATGTGGCGTGTCAACGGCCCGACTATCCGGCCGAGACTTCCAGCGTCCAATCTTTGGAGAGTGGGGTTTGGTCTAGATTCGGGTGATCAAGGGGACTGCAGAATGAACGATATCGTCACTATTCCGCCTGCGCCGCCAGCCGCTTCCGGTCCAGAACCGAAGACCGGTTCGGTTGCAGCCAAAGTCTTCTTTGGGTCAAACGGTCTCCGTGCCGGTTGGCGATTCATGATTTTTCTGATCATCTTGCAGGCGATGTCAACCGGTCTGGGTTTAGCACTCCGGTGGCTGCACTTCGGCGGTCAAAGGGGCGCGGGCGCTCCACGAGTGCTCACTCCTCTCGCAACTGTACAATTTGAAGCGATCAGCTTCTTGTTCGTTTGCCTCGCCACCTGGATCATGGCGAAGATCGAACATCGTAAGTTCGGGGAATACGGTCTTCCCCTTCGGTCCGGGCTGCAAAAACATTTTTGGGAAGGTGCGTTGTGGGGCTTCCTGGGGATCAGCGGGACGCTGTTGACGATTTTTGCGCTTCACGGCTTCCGCATCACCGGCCTCGCCATCCACGGACCTACGATTCTGGGCGCCACCGCCGGTTGGAGTTTGGCTTTCCTGCTGGTTGGATTGTCCGAAGAATTCACCTTCCGCGGCTATGCCCAGTTCACCCTCACCAGCGGGATGGGGTTTTGGCCATCTGCATTTCTGCTTTCTGCCTTGTTTGCGTTGTTGCACCTGGGCAATCCCGGTGAAACTACGTTTGGTCTGCTTTCGGTGGTCGTCTTTGGGTTGCTGTTCTGCTGGATTCTGTGGCGTACTGGCGATCTTTGGTGGGCCGTGGGGTTTCACGCGGGATGGGATTGGGGGCAGACTTTCTTCTACGGCGTCCACGACAGCGGGCTGGCTCCTTATCACAATCTGCTCAACTCGGAATTCTTCGGACCAACGTGGCTTACCGGAGGAACGGTTGGTCCGGAAGCCAGTATTTTCTGCCCCATTGCGCTGGGGATTGTGGCATTGCTGCTCAGCCTCAAGTATCGCGAGGCGCGATACTGCCCGCTCAGTGGTCCAGCCATGCCGACGAGAACCTGATCGTTTTGCGATCTTCGTAAAACCTTTTAGGCCTCCGGCCAATACTGTCGCGTCTGCCGGATGCGTTTCTTTGCGCTCTTGACGAATCCTTGGCGTGCTTTGCGGTTAAGAGCTTTACCACAAAGCTGGCAAAGAAAAACCGCAAAGTCCGCGCGGCAAGAGACAGTCGAGATTCTGAAACTGCACGACTATCGCCCTCTGCCATCGAAGGCTTTTTCCCCATCTCTCCTGCTAAACTCTTTTCATTCTTGATTCTTGGCGATTGCCGGAGCCTGTTCTGAATGTCCGAATCCTACACCCCGAGCGAGCGCACGCGCGTAGTGCGCGAGCCGCAGCGCGGCGTTTACGACCGCGCCGCCGCTTACCGAATTCTGGATGAAGGCTTTATCTGCCACGTTGGATTCATCGCCGACGGCCAGCCTTTTGTGATCCCCACCGGCTACGGCCGGGCGGGCGACAACCTTTACATCCACGGCTCGGCCGCCAGCCGCATGCTGCGCCGCATGGATGAGGGTGTGCCGGTCTGCGTCACCGTCACGCTGCTGGATGGGCTGGTGCTGGCCCGCTCGATTTTCAATCACTCGATGAACTACCGCTCGGTGGTAGTGCTGGGAACAGCGGTCGCAGTGGAGGATCCCGCAGAGAAACTGGAAGCCCTTCGCGTGCTGTCCGAACACATTCTCCCCGGACGCTGGAAAGATTCGCGCCAGCCTAACGAAAGAGAGCTCAAGGCAACTCTAGTGATGCGCCTGCCGATTACTGAGTTTTCGGCGAAAGTGCGGCAAGGTCCGCCGATCGACGATGCCGAAGATTACGCGTTTCCCACGTGGGCGGGCGTGATCCCGCTGGAAATGTTCGCAGGGAAGCCGATCAGCGATCCCAAGTTGCATCCGAATGTCCCGGTGCCCGCGTACGCACAAAGCTACTCCCGCAGGAAAGGGCAAAGCTGAGTTATTTGGGGATTTCGATTCGGACGACGACCCACCGCGCCTCGTTCTGGTCAGCGTCGACTTCGATTTCCGTAGCCTCGGACGTATAAACCTGTCCTCGTTTCAGATTCTCCTCCGTGCCATCAAAGACTGCCCGAAGGTCCGTGAGCGCGACCAGCAACAGGTGATCTTTCCCTTTGCTGGAGAAATACGAACTGGTCAGTGTTCCACCCAGGACGAGTCGATGACTGTAAGCAGTGATGAAACCGTTGGTGAACAGCGAAGTGGTTTCGCCGATTTCGTCGGATCCCATTCGGATCGGGCGGGTACATTTCATCGGCTCGGTGCAAGGCCGCATTTCGGCATCCCAGTGGTGCTTCAGTTCAATTGCCAACGCTTCGGCAGGCTTATCCTGGGAGTTGAGGATTTTGGCGTACGCGTCGCGGGCAATAAACCGGACGTCCCCTGACTTGAGAGTTTCGGCGTCGGCTCCTTTCGAAGGTGTCAGAGTAGCGTCAGTCAGCGCCACAATCACCAAGTCTCTGTTCTCATGCTGAATCTGGGTTTCCGCGCCGTGTACGAGCTCGACCCGCGACACCAGGTAGTGAGGATTTTCGTCGAGAGGCCTCCTGGATACCGGAGCTCCCGTCATATCTCCAGGGGCGGCTTTGGGCTGGCCCTGAGCTTGCACAACTTCGTCAAAGGCCCCTGTCAGGGCTGTTATCAAGATTCCGCAGACCAGCAATCTCCGGAAACTTGGGCCCGACCTGAGCATGGCCCAAAGTATAGCTGAACACGCACCGCAGTACCTTGTCTCGATTGGTAAAGAATGATATCTTTACTGTAGGAGTTATAAGTAAAGATGAAATATTCCAGCACGATCAGCAGCAAGGGCCAAGTGACCGTACCGCAGCAGATCCGCAACCGCCTCGGCCTAACGACAGGGGACCGGGTGGAATTTGTGGTCGAAGGCGAACGCACCGTCCTGCGCCCGGCGCGCGCCGCATCCAGCCCGTTTGACAAGTACAAAGGAGCCCTCGGCACGTTTCCGGGTGGCGAGAAAGAGATTAATGCCTGGCTGCAGGAGATGCGAAGTGAGGAGCGCGGTCGCAAGTGAGGACCGCTCTTGACACCAACGTCCTCTCGGCTTTGTGGTCAAGCGAGCCGCTGGCCTCGAAAATCGCCGCACAACTGGCGGAAGCTCATGCCCAGGGAGGTCTAGTAGTTTCCGCCCCGGTCTATATCGAGTTGCTGGCTCATCCCTCAGCCAGCCAACGATTCGTCGATGAATTTCTGGCAGACACAGGCATCACCGTAGAGTTTGGCCTGGACGAAACTGTCTGGCGCGAAGCGGGCAAGCGCTTTGCCGCCTATGCGCACCGCCGGCGCCGCTCCCAGGGCGGCTCGCCCAAGCGACTGCTGGTAGACTTTGTCATCGCCGCCCATGCGCTGCTGCACGCCGACCGTCTGATGACCCTCGACTCCAGCCGCTACGCCAGGGACTTCTCCAAGCTGCGGTTGGTTGTCTGAGCCGAGCGTTTCCGCTTGTCGAGAGCCGCCTACGGAATTAACAGCAGCTTCCCGGTCGTCTTACGCCCTTCCAGATCGCGGTGGGCTTGGGGGGCATCGGCCAGCTTGTAGGTGTGCTCGATGCGCAGCTTGAGTTTGCCTTCCGCAATCATCGCGAAAACCGCACCCGCCCGTGCCCGTAACTCCTCGGTCGTGGCGATGTAGTGCGCCAGCGTCGGCCGGGTCACAAACAGCGATCCCTTCTGCGAAAGCAGGATGAGATCAAACGGCGGCACCGGGCCGCTCGACCCGCCAAACAGCACCATGTATCCTCGCGGCCGGAGCACATTCAAACCCTTCTCGAAGGTGGTCTTGCCCACGCCGTCGTAAACCACGTCCACGCCCTTGCCGCCGGTCAGGCGCTTGGTTTCAGCCTCAAAGTCCACCTTGGCGTAGAGGATCACTTCGTCGGCCCCGGCCTGCCGCGCCAGCATGGCCTTCTCTTCGGTTGAAACTGTGCCAATCACACGCGCGCCGATGTGCCGCGCCATTTGGGTCAGCAGGAGGCCGACTCCTCCTGCTGCCGCGTGCACCAGGGCCGTCTGGCCGCGCTGGAGCGGGAAAGTGTCGTGACTCAGATAATGCGCGGTCATGCCTTGCAGCATCGCGGCAGCGGCATCGCGATCACCTGCGCCTTGCGGAATCAGCACCAGCCGTTCCGCAGGCACGGCGGCGTACTCCGCATACGAGCCCAGGATGCCGGTCCAGGCAACGCGATCACCCGGCTTGACCGAGGTCGCTTCGGCCCCGACGGCGGAAACGATTCCCGCGCCCTCCTGTCCGAGGACGAACGGCAGCGGCACTCTGTATCTGCCTTCGCGCTGGTAAACATCAATGAAGTTCACGCCCGAGGCTGAGACTTTGACTACGGCTTCGTTTGGCTTTGGCTGCGGAATCGGTAGGTCTGTGAGCTGCAGGACCTCGGTTCCGCCGGTTTGTCGGACTTGGATCGCTTTCATGTTTGACTTGGATTCTTCGCCGGTCTCCGGCGATTCAGGCGAGTCCGTACGGTCCCGCTGGGAAGGCATCGGAGTACGCGCTGTTTGGGAATTGCGTCACTCCTGGTTAAAAGTTGTTGCGCTCGCTTTGAGATGGAAGCCGGGACGAAGTGCCTTCCGATCGCGGCGCTGGGGCACAGCCACCTGCTTCGCCTGCTCACCACGGGGCAGGCCGAAGGCGTAAATCTTGCGGTGGTCGGAGCCCAAAAAGACCATCCCATTCACAACTACCGGGGAGGGATCGCCAATGTCGGGGATGGGGTAGCTCCACAGGAGTGTTCCGTCGCTGGCGTTCAGTGCGTACAAGGTGTCGTCCTCCGACCCGACGTACAGTACTCCATTCGCCAGCGCGGGAGAGGAATCCACAACGTCGCCAGTAGCGTACTTCCATAGCACGGCGCCGGTGCTGGCATTCAGCGCGTACAGGTTGGCGTCACCCGAGCCGACGTAAACCACCCCATTCCCCTCTGCGGGAGAGGATGCTATAGGATATGCGGTGGCGTAGCTCCACCGGAGCGCTCCGGTCTTGGCTGCCAGTGCGTACACATTGTTGTCGTATGAGCCTGCATAAACCACCCCTCCCGCCACCACGGGCGAGGAAAATACAATGCCGCCAGTAGAGTAGTTCCACCGCTTGGCCCCAGTGCTGGAGTTCAGCGCGTAGACGTTGCCATCGTATGAACCGACATAGACTACCCCCTTCGAAACGGTAGGCGAGGAATTCACCGGATTGCCGGTGGTGAAGCTCCACAGCTTAACGCCGGTGCTGGCGTTCAGAGCGTACACGTTGTTGTCACCTGAGCCGACATAGACCACCCCATTCGAAACGGTAGGCGAGGATTTCACTGGATTGCCCGTGGTGTAGCTCCAGAGTTTGACGCCGGTGCTGGCGCTCAGGGCATACACGTTGTTGTCGTCCGAGCCGAAATACACCACTCCATTCGCCACTGCGGGAGAGGAATAAATGCCGCCGCCGGTGGTGTAGCTCCACAGCTTGGCGCCGGTTCTGGCGCTCAGGGCGTAGGCATTGCCGTCCAAGGATCCGACGTAAACCACCCCGTTCGCAACCGCGGGCGAGGAAAACACAATGTTGCGGGTGGAATACAGCCACTTCCGGCGGAGCTTACCGACATTGCTGATGTTGAGCACCGTCTCATACGGGTTCAGGCGTGTGCCATCGTGCGTGAAGTGGAACTCGGTCCAGTTGGTCGGAACCTCAAATCGCACTTGCGCACGGTGGTAGGCGGAACGCTTGAGTGCGCCGTTCGAGGCTAGGATCGGGCTTGCCCGCGGCCCAGACTTCTTGGGGAGAGTGATCGAAGGCGCGGCGCTGGCTGCCCCACATCGCAGCAAACACGCCACGACCAGAAAGGAGAAAAAACTGGCTCGCTGTGAGCGTTGCTCAGGGCTGGACATAATTCTCCACTCTTTCAAATCACGAATTGGTCAACCGCCGGAGAGAGAGTCTGCTTGAAACGTGCGGATCATTTGATCGCGCCGCCATCGGTTTGTCAATGTGCAAGGGATAGCGGTTCCGGGCCGCAAGGTGAACCTGACCCCGGTTACCCCGCTGTAAGCCCTATCAGTAACGCGATTTGCTGGTTCCTAAAGTAACCTCAGCCATCCGGAAGGGCGATTGACCCATCAAAACCACGGTAGTAGCATGAAATGGCCCTTGTGCGGGGCCAGGAGTCGCGGACGGTAAGTTACAGATAAATATGAGGATCACAAAACCGCATCGGCTGATCGCGCCGGGCTTTACTATTGGGATTGCCCTGATTTTAGGCAGCACGGCGTGTCAGACCGCGCAACGCCCGGCCGCGCTTTTGCCGGCTGCGCAGGCACGTGCGCCGATGCTGAGTCCCACCGCGCCTCCGCCATCCGCCGACCCTAAAGCTGCTTCGCCGGCGCAGACGCAGCCTGAGCCCAAACCCGATGCCGTCGCCGACCTGATTGCGCAGGTTGAGAAGGAATATCAAGCTGGGCAGGACAACTACAAAGCCGGGCATCTTGAGGCGGCCAAAGAGAATTTCGATCGCGCCTTTAATCTGCTGCTCGACAGTCCCTTAGACATACGTTCGGATCAGCGTCTGCAACAGGAGTTTGACCGCGTCCTGGATGGCGTGAATGAATCGGAACTGCAGGCTCTGCAGGAGGGCGACGGCTTTACCGAACAGAAATCTGAGCCCGCCCCGATTGACGAAGCCAACGAAGTTACCTTTCCGGTGGACGCAAACATCAAGGCGAAAGCCGAGGCGGAAGTAAAGGCCACACACTCGGATCTGCCCCTAATGCTCACCGACCCGGTGGCCGGCTATATCAATTACTTCTCTACCCGTGGACGAGGGGTTCTGGAGCACGGGCTGGTTCGCGGCGGACGCTATCACGACATGATTCAGAGCGTCTTGAAAGAAGAAGGCGTGCCTCAAGACCTGATCTATCTTGCCCAGGCGGAATCGGGATTCCATCCGCTGGCGCTTTCGCGTGCCGGAGCGCGGGGCATGTGGCAGTTCATGGGCAGCCGCGCCAAAGCCTACGGATTGGAGCGCGACTGGTGGGTGGACGAGCGTCAGGACCCGGAGAAGGCTACGCGGGCCGCGGCCCATCACCTGAAAGATCTCTACAACGAATTCGGCGACTGGTATCTGGCTATGGCCGCTTACAACTCCGGCCCGGGTACGGTCCAGAACGCGGTCAAGCGCACGGGCTACGCCGATTTTTGGCAGCTCTACAAGCGCAACGTCCTGCCCAAAGAGACCCGGAACTATGTGCCCATCATCCTGGCTGTGACGATCATGGCGAAGAACCCGCAACAGTACGGGCTGGACGAAGTGGTCCCAGACCAGCCGGTGCCCTACGACGCCGTGCAGATTGACTACCCGGTGGATCTCCGCCTGGTGGCCGAATGTGTGGACGCCTCCGCCAGCACGCTGCAGGATCTGAACCCGAGCCTGCTGCGTTTAACCACTCCCAAGGATCATGAGTTTGAACTCCACCTGCCGGCGGGCACAAAAGATCGTTATCTCAGCGCAATTGCGGCCATTCCCCCTGACATGCGAATGTGGTGGCGGTACCACAAAGTCGCCCCGGGCGATACCTTGGCTTCCCTCGCGCGCACGTATCGCACGACTCGCCAGGCCATCGCTCAGGCCAATTACCTGGACGGAGATGCCGACCTCAAGGTTGAGAGCAAGCTCATTATCCCGGTTGCTCCCGGCAAACATCCCTCGGCCGACGACACCGTAAGTTACGCGCGCCACATCACCCGCTATAAAGTGCGGAAGGGCGATACGATACAGACTGTAGCCGAGAATTTCGGTGTGCCGCCCACCATGGTGCGCCGCTGGAATCATCTGAAGGGCGACAGTTTACAAGGGCGGCGTGTTTTGTACGTCCACCTTCCGGTGACCCCGAGTGTCCATGAAAACCTGCGCGCGGCTGCTTCTAAGTCAAAGTCTACGAAGGTGTTACGCACCGCCAGCGATGTCAACCCGGTGCGTCACAAAGTGCAACCGGGAGAGACGCTGTACTCGATCGCTAAGTCGCACAACACCACCGTAGCGGCTTTGAAAGAGAACAATCGGAATATCGCCGTTTTGAGACCGGGGATGATTCTGGTCATCAGCACACCGAGCCGGTAGTCTCCGGCTCCCCAGCCTAGCCTTCAAAAATCACCATCTGCTATCATTCGCCGGCCACCGCGCGGCGAAGAACTGCGAACCAGAATTCAACTTCGTGTAATATGCTGGGCATGAGGTCGCGGCAACCAAGTTCTGTTACTGTGTCGCGCAAAACTGCTGTGCTATAATCGCGACCCATTCAGTCGAGCGAAATAGTTTTTCAGTTGTCTTTTTAATTTTCAGCGCTTGCAGTGTGTGGAACACCGGCAGCGAGCGCAGCCGGAAAATTCAGGAGGCGAAATGATCGAATATGAAACCCTCTACCTACGAGATGATGAAGCGGACGAGTTTGGCGACAGCGGCGCCTATGGCGATGCGCTGGAAGAGGATTACGAAGAGGAAGAGGAAGAAGAGGAAGCCGAACTTCCAGCCATGAGCGAACCCGAGCCGGCGATGGGAATCCCGGCTCCCCCCGTGCCGGTGGGAGGCGGTGGTGGCGGCGCTGCCAAACCCGCGGCCAAAAAACCGGCGAAAAAAGCCGCTGCCAAGAAAAAGAAAGCGGCCAAGAAGCCCGCGAAAAAGAAACCTGCGAAGAAGGCCGCGAAGAAACCGGCGAAGAAGAAGACAGCTCCGAAGGGAAAGAAGAAAGCCGGCAAGAAGGCGGCACGCCGCCGTCGTTAAGTTCTTTTCCAGCCGCGCGGAGTAGCGCGGGCCAGGCACGATTGCGGTTTGGAGCCGGCGTCGCGACAGAGGCGCGTCGACTGTCGACTTGGCTACATCGGTAGTGAGAGGTTGGTGCTACTATGGCGGCCGCGAGTTGATTACCGCACCGTTGTGAGTGGTATAACTATGCTCTTCACTTCGGAGGCTAAGTCGGCCAGAGTAACTCTGGGTCCGCTGGAGCGCAGGGTTTTCGAAGAAGTGTGGTCGCGCAAGAGCCTGACCGTTCGAGAACTGCTGGCGGATGGCAAGATTCGGCTCGCCTACACCACAGTCATGACGACCCTGGACCGGCTGTTCAAGAAAGGTCTGCTGGACCGAGTTGAAGAGGGCAGGGCGTTCCGTTACTCCGCTCGTTGTACTCCCGCAGAAGTGCCGCATTTCGTAGCCGTCACCGGGATGCGGCGATGGATTGAGTCGGCCCACCCTCCATCTTTGCCCCTGTCGTACTTTGTGGAGGCGATAAGCGCCCATGACGCGCGACTACTGGACGAGTTGCGGATTTTGGTGGAGCAGAAACGTTTGGAGCTGAAGAAGCAGAAGGGGAAACAGTCGTGATGTTCGGCGTGCGCGGCGTGCTGGTTGCGCTAGGATTCTTCGGCGTGGTGTATTGCCTGCTTTCGCTGCTGGTGGTGTGCGTGTGGCGAGGCGTGAGACTGTTGTGCCGAAACTCGGCTGCCGGCCTGGCCCGCTTGCTGTTCGGGTTGCGAATCTTTCCCCTGGCGGGGTCCGCGTTCATCACTCTGGCTTTTGCGTTGCCGGCATTCCTGCTGCTGGAGTCGGGAGCGATCGATGAAGACATGGGAACCCTGGCGTTCAGCATTTGCACGCTGTTGCTGCTTGCTGCCGGCGTGTTCCGTGTGGTGATGGCGCAAGCCAGCACTGCCCGCGCAGTAGCGGAATGGCTGGAGGGAGCGCATGCTTTGGACGCCGGCGCAGGTGGGCCGACGCTGCAGACGAAACCGGGCTTGCCGCCGCTCCTGTTGTATGGCGTTTCCAGGCCTAGGGTCCTGGTTTCCGAGACTGCCACTGCGCTCTTGAGCCCCGACGAGCTGCGAGTGGCGGTCCAGCATGAGATCGGGCATATGCGGTCGCGTGACAACTTGAAAAAGCTGATCCTTCATGGCGCACCGTTTCCGGGCATGGCCAGTTTGGAAGGGGCGTGGCAGGAAGCGGCAGAATTTGCGGCCGACGAGGCTGCGGTCTCAAACAGTGGTGACGCGATTGATTTGGCCGCCGCTTTGATTAAGCTCTCCGATTTAGTTCCCGTGCAAGACCCGCCCGCATTCACCACCGGGCTGGTAAACCTCTCGGCGTTGGTCAAACCGCGGGTACAGCGCCTGCTTGCCTGGAATGGAAGCTGTTCCCGAGCAGTCCAGTTGTGGTGGTGGTGCTGCCTCCTTCTGGCTGTGGCAACTGTCCCGTATACCGTCGCTCACTACGGTCAAGCCTTATTGTTCACCCACCGGGCGACCGAATGGTTCATCCACTGAGAACTATTCCGGTCTTCGTTCTGCGTTGGTCGTGAAGATGTTCATTGGCGCGGAATCGCCCACACTCACCGAGTCTGAAAAAGAGAGCATCGGTCTGCCTGATGACGGTCGCGCTGGTGCGTTTCGACAAGCGCGTTTTCTGCGCACGATCGCATCTACGAGTCCATTGGTAGTAGCACGAGGTGTGCGGCTAATCTTAGTTTCTGATTGATCCGTTCCGGGCCGATACCACTGAGAAGATTGCGTCGAGGGACGATGACCGTCGGCGCAAGGATATGAATCATAGGAGGCTGACAAATGCTTCGCGAATTGCTACCGGCTAGTCTGGGACCGACGCGTTGCAACAGAGCCCGCCCACGGACCAGCCCGCCCCAACTATGGTTTTGGACACGGAGGGGAGTACTCATGGGCCGCGGCTACATTTCTTCCAATCGTGCTATACGTCATGCCGGGGTTGTTTTGCTGCTGGCGATCGCTTGCCAGTTGTGCGGAGCGCAGACCCCAATCACCACCGGTGTGGTACGCGGGATCGTCAGCGACCCGTCCGGTGCGGTCATACCCGGAGCGACCGTGGTCCTTACGACTCAAGGCACCAGCCAGCGCCTCACGCGGACCACCAACGGCGCGGGGATTTTCGTATTCGCATCACGGCCCGTGGGAGCTTACGGCTTGGAAGTAAGCGCATCCGGATTCCGCAAGGAAGTCGTGGAGCGCATCGATGTGCAGGTTGGGCAGACAACGAGCATGAACATTCGGATGCAGCCTGGTCCGGGAAGCGAATCCATCACCGTGATAGGAGAATCCCCGCTGCTGCGCACTGAGGACTCCAATCTGAGTAGTGTGATCAACCGGAGCCTCCTCGATGGCCTTCCCCTCAGCGGCCGTCGCTTTCTTGATTTTGCGCTTCTCGTTCCTAACGCTTCCCCGGACGGTGAGCAAGGCCTGGTGAGTTTCGCCGGGGAACAGGGTGGACAGGACACGGGCTACGCCAACGCCAACGGGGCCAACTCCTTCACGGTGGATGGCGCCAGCGCCACCAGCAATTATTTCGGCGCTGCACGCGGTGGTGAACGCGTTCCCTATATTTTTGGGGAGAATGCGATTCAGGAGTTTCAGGTGGCGCAGTCCCCATACCGTGCGGAATACGGCGGGGCTGCAACTGGCTTTGTGAATGTGGTTACCCGTTCCGGGGCTGACGATCTCCACGGCAACGCTTTTTATTACAACCGAAATTCCGGAACCGGCGCCAACGACGCTGTAAACGCAGCCAACGGAATTCCGCGCCCCGTGGACATTCTGCAACAGTTCGGCGGTTCGGTTGGAGGTGCGCTGGTAAAGCATCGGGCATGGTTCTTCGCGGACTACGAGCAGCAGCGGCAAAAAAATCCAATCTCGGTGATCAATCCCGCGTTCGCCGAGGTTACCCAGGAGGATTTCGGGGTTCAGGACAGCGTGCAACTGCCCCCTTCTAATGCTCCTCTGCCCGTCCCGAGTGACACCAACATAGCCAACCCCGACGATCCGGCGTATCTGCAGCAGGTGTCCAATGCTTTGCATGCGATTCAATCCAGTCTTGGTCCGCAACCGCGGTTCCGCAATGACTGGGCGCTTTTCTCCAAGATCGACTATCGCGATGCCAAAGATGATCGCTGGTATCTGAGTCTGAACTGGAACCGGTTCGATTCTCCGGGGGGTGCGATCGTGGGCAACCAGACTGCTTTGTTCGGAGCCAGCACCCTGGCCAACGCCTTCGTGCGCGACTACCACGCGGCTGCGGGCTGGAGTCACGCCATCGGCAGCAACCTGCTCAATGAGGTGCACGCCAGCTTCTCGCGCGACGATCAGTACTTTACTCCTGGCGGACTGGTAAACTCGGCGCTCCCTGCGATTCTGCTGACCTCAGGCGGTGGCGACGTTGATGAGGGTGGGGCTCTGCAACTGGGCAACGCCGGGTTCGCCGGTGGACGCACCAATGAAGCAGAGTGGCAACTCTCGGACCACGTAACTTTTCTGCGCGGCAAGCACACGCTCAAGATTGGTGTGGACTTCAGTTACACGCATCTGACGGACCTGGCCTTCGGAGGATTCGATCCCGACGCCGTCAAGCAGAACGGAACGTTTCGTGGGACCTACGATTTCAGCAGCCTATCGAACTTCGCTCTGGGCGAGTACGATACCTTTTTCCAGACTTCCGGGAACCCGCAGTTTTCCTTCAACGTGCCCTACCTCGGTTTCTATGTGGCCGACACGTATCAGATCCGCCCGCGGCTCACCCTGGATTTTGGATTGCGCGAAGATTTCCAGGTCTATCCTCAGCCGAATCCCAATCCCGCTTTCCCACTGACTGGGCAGTTTCCCAATCAATACCAGCGGCTGGCGCCGCGTTTCGGATTTGCCTGGCAGCCGCTGGACAAGACCGTGGTCCGTGGCGGCTTCGGATTGTTCTACGAGAACCTGAACGGCCTGAACTATCGCAACTCTGTGGTTTCCAACGGCCTCCTGTCGCAACAGGCGTCGGCCAACATTCAATATGATCCGGCGCTTGCGCCAAACCAGCAGCTCGCTACATTCCCCAACCAGATTTCGGATCCGAACCTGTTCTCGGCTCCAGACATTTCCTTAGTCGATCCTCATTTCCGGTTTCCCTACATTCTGCAGGGCAGCCTTCAGATCGAGCACGAGATTCTCCCCGACACCGTGGTGACTGTAGGCACAACCTGGACGCATGGAATTCATCTGATCGCCTCCAATGCCTACGATCTGAACCTGGTACCGCCCAGCGGAACGACGACCTATATCGTTTGCCCAGCCGGCGCAGAGCAGGTGGACGATTGCAACGGAGCCCGGGTGGTGCTGCCAACCCTTGATTCGGGTTTGCTGCAGGAACACCGCATCAACTCGAACTTCGGGCAGATCAATGCCCTGATCAGCCCCGGTATTAATAATTACAACTCGTTTTTTGTGCAGGCCCAGAGGCGGCTCCGTCAGGGGGTGGCGTTTCAGCTGTCTTATACGTTCGCGAAGAACATCATGTCGCACGGGGTCGACTTCAACAACCAGTTCGATCTCAGCAACACGCACTCGCCTTATCTGCTCGACCAGCGCCATCGGGTTTCGCTAGCAGCGGTGTATGCGCCGGAGTTCGGCAAGAATCTTCAGTCTGCCGTGCTGCGCGGGTTGGCCTCGAATTGGTCTATTAGTACGGTCATGCAGTTCGCCTCCGGGCGACCCTACGCGGCCCTGCTGGACACGGCCTGTCCCACCGACACCGAGTTAGACGAGGGCTGCGACGAAGATGGCAACATCATCAACGATACGGCGGCGCTGCAGAGCACGGCCAACTCCGCTCTGGGAATCAACGCCTCCGGGCCCAGTCCGGTGGTGGGACTGGACTCCTTCTACGGACCTTGGACGCAACAGGTGGACCTTGGCCTCGCCCGCAGCTTTCGCGTCACGGAAAGGCAGACTGTTTCCTTCCAGGTGCAGGCCTTCAATCTGCTGAACCATGCGAACTTTTACGTGCAGAATGGAAACGGTGTGAACCAGATCCAGTACACGCCGTTCGGAGCAACCTGTGGGAACCCCGACAATCCGCAGGCCAACCAGACTTGCTACCTGGTTCCCAACAACGGGGCCAACGGCTTCGGCTCCCTGCAACGAATCAACGCTTTGAACGGGCCGCGGGTGCTGCAGTTTGCCATCAAGTATTCGTTCTGACCCGCTGCGGTCTGAGTGCAGTGCCCGCTGCCTGGTTTGGGATCATGAGCGGAGTTACTTCTTCCTCTGCACCGCCTCCAGGCATCTTCCGTAGAGCTCAAGCAGATGAGCCGCGTATTCTTCGGGCTTGGCGGCGGCGCCGCTGCCCTGAAATCCAACCCCCGAGGCGCTGGTCCGGCCGTAGCCTGTGGTCATGGCAATAAATTTCATCAGATCCAATGCAATGTCCTCATTACGGCGTGAACCGGCGGTCGTGGCAGCTGCTTCATCCATGAATGCCTCCGTGGGAATGCGAATGCTGGGAATTTCTTCGTCCATGGCGGAAAAACTCGCGGCAATCCTGATGATAGCAGAGGGCAGTGAGCACGTTGAAGACAGCACCCCGTGAAGCGTGTCAACGGAGACTTTCGGCCTACGCCGAGGGACAGGCGCGCTGGATGGCCATGGCGTCACGCATCGCTATCTCGGCCTCAGATTTGCTATTCACGGCAAAACCCATTTCGGTTGGACCCGATTGGATGTGATCATGTCCTCCGATGCGCACATTCAGGCTACCTTGACCGGTTACGCCTACGAAACCGTTGCCAACAGGCCAATCGTCACGGGCAAGACGAAAGGCCCCGATGTCATCACTCTTCCGGCCACACTCGGTCACCTGGCGCGAGGCGCGTCTGCGATCGCGGCTTGGCGCAGCCAAGCTGGAAGCAACTGATGAAGCGCCACTGATGAAGCGCCACTGATTGCTGGTCGAGGCTGTGCTTCCCTGCAAACGAGGCTCACCCTGGGCGCCCATGCCTCGTGTCGTTAACCCCAGACTTGCCAGACGTCCTTACGCCGCTTTATGCAACGGCTGCGGCGTCGCCTGGTTCAGCGCCTTGCGCACGGCGAACGACATCATGACGCGAGCGCAGCCGCTGATGATCATGCTGATGCCTACCAGAGTTCCGATCGCCCACAGCGAACTGGACGGCCACTGGGCCCAGATCAGCCCGGCTAGCAGAAGAGTGACCAGGCCGTCGAACAGCATCCAAGTCGAGCCCCTCAGGGAACGCAACTGGAAGAACAGCACGATGTCCAGCACGCCTTCGACCAGGAACAGCGACGCCAGCAGCAAGGTGAGCGAGGCTACGCCGAGCACGGGATGCATCAGCAGGTAAGTTCCCATGAAAACGTAGGCGAGCCCGACCAGCAGCTTCCAGATCAGGCTGCCGGCGCGGTGGGAGTGAAAAGCCAGCACCAGATGTACAACTCCGGCGAAGATAATGAGCCAGTCGATGAGCACAGTGACCGCGACGGCCGCGATGAACGGCGAGCCGATAGCGAGTGCGCCGAAGATGATCAGCACAATTCCCCAGACGATGGACCAATTCGATCCCTGCCGCAGCAGGGCGACTGTGTTTTGCTCCGTCATGTTTGCCTCCCGCTTGAGAATTGCGAACCGGCACATTCTGCGCTTCCCGGGAGATTTATGCAAACCGGAGGGCGGTCATGGATTCTCTTTCCCGCGCGGCGGATCGCCTGGCGCCTGAAGTCTTGTCATTCCGAGCCGCTTGCAGCCGCGGAAAGCGGCGAAAGCGTGTCGAGGAACCTGCTGTTCGGCCTGACCCAAAGCAGGGTCTCGCCGGCATTCGTGCTCGGGACAAACAGCAGGCCACTCGACTGCGCTCGGGGTGACAGAATCGCGCTGGGGTCAGCGGAATTCTGCAATCCTACGTTTCGATCCCTACGTAGCAAACCCGGCCGATCAGATAATCCGCGGCGGTGGTGCCCGGGTCCATGGGCATGATCTCGATGGGGTAAGCCTGGTTGTGGGGACGCAAGACCAGGTGATTGCCCGCCAGCTCCACGTACTTGATGGTGCAGGTGCCCTCTTTTTTCACGGCGTACATGTTGAACTCGCCTTTGCGATAAGGCTTCAGCGAGTTGTAGTGGCGATCGATGAGGACGGTGGCGCCGGGCAGCAGGCGCGGATACATGCTCATGCCCTCGCGGCCGTTCGCCTCGATGACCACGAAGCGCTCCCAATTATCGCGGTTCCCGTCCATCTCGGGACGCAGGCTGCGCAAGAAACTCTTCTTGAACTTGAGGATTTCCTTGACCACCATGCTCATGACCATAGGCTCGGTGGCCGCGATATCGCCCTCGACCACCAGCACGTTCTCAAATTCGTCATCGCTGGGGGGAAGGATGCTGGCGCGCTTGTTGACCTCGCCGGGATCGAGCAGATCCAGCACGGAAAGGTGCTGCACCCTCAGGACCTTGTCCATGCCCTCGAGACTCAACCCCCGCTTGCGGTTGAGGAAGTTGGAGATGTGGGCCTGTCGGAAGCCGGTTTGTTCAGCCAGGCGCAACCCGGTCAATTCGCCTTCTTCGATGCGCTGCCACAGGGTTTTGCGAAGGTTATCCTGCAGGATTTTGAATTTCATGGCGGAAAGTATAGCACCTCCTATAGCGAATTGTTATTGACAGGGACGACACAACATCTGGAAGCAAATGCCGTCCCGTCCCGCCCTGGCGACTTCCAGAGTGGGAATTCCACAGCGAAAACCATCCATTTGGGATCATAGCATGACGCTATTGTGACGGCAATCACAACATCTAATAGAAAATACTATTGACCTCGCAAACCCAGAGCTATAGGATGACAGCACAATATAACTCACAAATACAATGTCAGACCATTCAAAACCCGAGAACGAAGATAGGACCTTCGAGGAATTTCGCCGCAAGGTACGCGGGGCGGAAGTGCTCTCGGCGGCGATGGAACGGCTGCTGTGGTCGCTCCAGTTTACCGGCAAGGTCAGCGTCGTGGTGCAGAACGGCCGGGTGCTGAAATCCGGCTATGAGGAAGGCTACTTCCGCCAGCGGGCGCCGTGATCGCGGCCGCTTTTGTGCGGGCATTCATAACTAAATAATTCAAGCAGGCTATCCGTAACAGAAACGGGCCCTGTAGCCGAGACATCGGCGCAGGGCCTTTTTATTTCAGGAGTCAGTGGAGGCAATCATGGAAATAGAAGATTTGGAAATCGTGCAATTGGAACTGAAGTACTGCGAGCGTTGTGGCGGGTTGTGGATGCGAGTGCAAGGGTCGCAAGAGGTGTACTGCTCCGGGTGCGCGGCGTCGATCTTGGAGTTGCCTGGTGTGCGCCAAAGGAGAAGCAAGCCGCGTTTGCCGGTGAACGACAAGGTGGAGATTAAGAGCCAACAACGCGCGCTGGCCCTGGTTTGCGGGGAAGGAGGGAACGCATGACCGCCTCGGCGATGACATCGGTGGCCGAACCCCCACAAGCGGACTTCCGCGAGCATGACCCGATTCCGCCCGATCTGGCAGAGATTGATCTCGCAGAGGAAGATTTCAGCTCAGCATCCGGTGGACGAGCCAGTTTGGCAGAAGGCAACGCGCTTTCCGGCAACGATTCCGGGCTTTCTTCCGATCCTGCTTCCGACCTCTCTTCCGACCTTTGGCTGTACCGGGATCGAACCGTAGGGATGCTCCGGCGTTATATGCGGCTTGCGATCGAAGTCGGGCGGTTGCCCTCGTTGCTGGGGCGGGAGTTCTTCCGGACGCGGGTCACTTCGTATCACGCTGCCACATTCGAGGATGCGGTGATTTTTGTGCACGACGTGGAGCGCAGCCTGGAAGTATTGGATGAATTCGAGAGGAAGCTGATTGCAAAGATTGTGCTGCAGGAGTACTCGCAGGAAGAAGCGGGGCGTCTGCTAGGTTGCGGGCTGCGCACGGCGGCGCGCCGCTATGCCGAAACGCTGGATCGAATCAGCGAAGTTTTCCTGAAAAGGGAGATACTGACGCGCCTGCCGGCTACAAAACGCGAAGCGACGGAAACTTGTCAAGAGGGCAAAATGGAGGGAAATCCTGCAAGTGGCTCAGAACAAACCAAAAATAATGGCAATAATATAGTTGAATCGCCCACTGGTTTTGGTGCATCTTATACCTGTGGAGCGAATATGAGCGAACCAAAAAGCCTGCAAGAAGCAATCGTCTACTTCTCTAGCCATGACAACTGTATCGACTACATCGCGGTCCGCCGTTGGCCCAACGGTGTAGTATGTCCCGGTTGCGGAGCGACGAAGGTCAGCTTCAACGCAAAGCGGCGAACTTGGAAGTGTGGCAGCCACCACCCCAAACGCGAGTTCTCCATCAAGGTTGGAACGATCTACGAAGATAGCCCGATTCCGCTGGACAAGTGGCTTACCGCGACTTGGATGCTCACCAATTGCAAGAACGGGGTGAGTAGCTACGAAATTGCCCGAGACGTGAAGGTTACCCAGAAGTCGGCATGGTTTATGCTTCAGCGAATCCGGTTGGCCATGCAGGACGAGTTCTTTGGTTCCAAACTCGGCGGGGATGGCGGCGAAGTCGATGGTGAAGACCACGATCCGGGAAGTCGACAAGGGTCACTACCTGGCAATGAAATACCTGTTCGAGATGATTGGGCTGGCTCCCGTAATCACGCCCGAAGAAGCGCCCCAGGAAGATTCGCTGGCGAAGACGCTGCTCCGCCGGCTGCAGCTTCCCGAAGCGACAGAGTTGAGCACGGAGGTTACGAAAGATAGCGTGCCGGAGGCGGGAGAGCCGGTGAATGATGCCGTAAAATGAAAGTCAGTCGTTGGTCGGACGTGGCGCGTGGCTTTTCGTCGGCCGCCCGCCGGTGGTCAACGGCTTTGGGAAACCAGGCTGGGACGGGGGCGTGGACGCCTCCGGCACACGGGACTTTCAGGATGGACATGACTTGGGTGACCGGCCGAATCGCGGTCGGCGGCGGCATCTGGACAGCGCAGAATATGGCGGAAGTGGCACGCGCCGGCGTGACCCACATCCTCGACATGCAAGTCGAATTTGACGATACCGCTTTGGCGGAACCGCACGGGATCGCGGTGCTGTGGAACCCGATTGATGATGATTTCCAACCGAAGCCACCAGAGATCTTTCAGCAGGGAGTGGATTTCGCGCTGCAGGCGCTGGACGAGGATGGGAGCAAATTGTTCGTCCACTGCGCGGCCGGAGTCCACCGGGCGCCGATGATGACGCTGGCCATACTCTGTTCTTTGAACTGGAGGCTGGGAGAGGCGATGCAGTTGATCGAAGTTAAGCGCCCGATGGTGGATTTCGCAGACGTGTATGTGAACAGCGTGAAACGGTATCTGGTGGAGCAAGTCAAGGCAGGGAAGTAGGCAGCAGGCTTCAGGTTTTAATGCAGTTCTCGGTTCCCAGTTCTCAGTTTTCCCAATCACAATCGGAATCATTCAGGACTTAGCGCAGGCCCGGTCGCGGAGTTTTGCGCGGTGATCAGCTAGCATTGGAGGAGTTATGTTCCAGGCGCGCCACCCTTTGGGGTGGCTTTTTTTATGGTTGCTGGTTGTATCAGGGCTGTGGGGGCAAACGCTCCCGACCACCACGATTAGCGACACCGTTTATCGAGCGGACGGAACGCCGGCTGCAGGAACGCTGCTGATTTCGTGGCCGGAGTTCACGACAGCGAGCCAGCAGGCGGTGGCCGCGGGAAACACGAGCACGACGCTGGGGCCAGGAGGAGCGCTGTCGGTGAGTTTGGTCTCGAACACCAACGCGGTACCCGCGAATACGGTTTACACAGTTGTTTACCCGTTATGAACGAAATCGAAGAAGGCCTTCTGCCCAAGCGCACGCATCACGCAGGCGGCGGAAAACAGCCGCTGGTGGTACGGCACTCAGGTGACGACTTTCAACTCGAAGTGCTCGAGAGGCTGGCGCGGGTGGAAGCCTTTTCGCAGTCATCCAGAAATGATTCAAGGGTCAGCGACGAACATGCCCAGGTTACAAAGTTCGATCTCAAAGTTCTCAGCGCGATAGGAGCGATCGTGCTTTCTGTGGCCGGGTATGTCATTCAAGATGCTCGGAACTCATCGAGGCTGGATGCTGAGATCGAGGCGACGAAGGTGCGAGTGGCAAATCTGGAGAAGATTGCTACGGCCAATACTGAAGCGCGGATACGCAGCGAAGTTCAGCTCGGAGAACTGCGTGAGGGCCAGGCCGAAATCAAGCGCATGCTGGAGCAGCATGAAGACGAGAGCCGGGCAATCCACCAGGGCCGGCGGTAATCGGGATGCGCCGGTGTCGCCAGTTCCTCGTGAGGATAAATTCTTCTCTGGCTTACCAGCCATGCGCCCCGTTCGATTCTGCGAGCCGACACATTGCAAAGATCCCAATCCAAAACCGGAGACAAAATAGTGAACCTCTTACCAAAACTGATGCAGGCGATTGGTTTCGTGCCGACAATCGTGAATGCGATTGAAGGCTTGTTTGGCAACCGCTCGGGGGCTGACAAGAAAGACGCTGCGATGTCGTTCTTGCAGGCCGCCCTCTCGATGAGCGAAGCCGTTACAAATCGGCAAATTGTCGACGAAGTAAAGTTCAAAGAGGGTCTTGGCAAAGTGATTGACGGCACGGTGGAATGCCTGGGCGCCTCAGTGTGGGCCCAGACGCCACAACCGGCCCCAGCCTCGCCTAAGGGCTAAGCAAGCTGAAACAATCACAGCACCACCGGGTTATCCGACCTCTTCGCTCCAATTTTCAAGCGTCTTCTTGACAAAAGCCATGAACTGATCGGCGACGGCTCCGTCCACCAGACGGTGATCGTAGCCGAGCGTCAAGTGGACGACGGAGCGGATGGCGATGGAATCGTTGCCATCGTTGTCGGTGACGACAAGCGGAACCTTGGTGATACCGCCCACTCCGAGAATGGCGGCGTTCGGCTGATTGATGATGGGCAATCCGAAGACCGCGCCAAACTGACCAGGGTTGGTGACGGTGAAGGTTGAGCCCTCCACTTCTTCGGGCTTCAGTTTCTTGGAGCGGGCGCGCTCACCCAGATCAGTGATGCCGCGCTGCAATCCCAGGAAGTTGAGTTCGTCGGCGTTTTTCAGCACCGGAACAATCAGTCCCCACTCGAGGGCGACGGCGATGCCCATGTTGATGTGGCGATGGTAGCGGATGTTTTCGCCCTCGATGGACGCGTTAACGATCGGGAACTGTTGCAGCGCAATAATGGCAGAGCGCACGAAGAATGGCATGAAGGTAAGACGCGCGCCGTGACGCTGTTCGAAAGCAGACTTGGTTTTGTTGCGCAGCTGCACGATGCGAGTCATATCTACCTGGAACATGCCGTGAACGTGAGCACTGGTGCGGCGCGATTCGATCATGCGCTGGGCGATGATCTTGCGCATCTGGGTCATCGGGACCAGATCCCCGGGGATGGCGGCAGGGGCAGGAGGAGCGGAAGGCCGCGGTGAAGTTGCAGGCGTACCAGTCGGCGCGGGAGCCGCGGCGGTTTCTGACTTCTCCAGAAACGCCATGATGTCTTGCTTGGTAATGCGGCCGCCCAGGCCGGTACCGGGCACGTGCGACAAATTCACGCTGTGTTCGCGGGCTATCTTGCGCACCAAGGGCGAGGAACGCGCGTGTTCGTCTTCTTCCTCAAGTGTGGGTTGCGTCGTTGCTTTTTGCTCTGCCGCTGGTGTCGTGGCAGGAGTGGCCGACGGCTTCGCGGGGGCTGCCGGAGCAGGTTGAGGCGCGGCTTTCGATGGAGCCGCAATTGGCGCGACAGCCGCGTCGCCGTCGCCAGCAATGGTTCCGACCACAGTGTTAACCTGCACCGTGTTGCCTTCGGCTACCTTGATGTCCTTGAGCACGCCCGAAGCAGGGGCAGGAATTTCGGCGTCCACCTTATCGGTAGAAATCTCAAACAGCGGTTCGTCGCGCTGTACCTTGTCGCCGGGCTTCTTCAGCCACTTGGTGATGGTCCCCTCAAAGATGGACTCGCCCATCTGGGGCATGACGATATCCGTCGGCATAATTCCCCTTCCGCGCGGCCCCGGTCACAAATTTCGGGCCGAACACAATCGTTCATTATATCGAAGGATGTGCGCGTCGAGCGGCGTTCAGTCTTTGTCCCCGCCTTTTTCTTCGCCAGCCGGGAGCGGGCCGACCCCAAAAGATTTCTCCCAGTAATCTCGCGCTCCTGGGGGCAGCTTTTGCAGGCGTGACAGAAATGCGACTACCTTCCATATTTCCTGGTCGCTTAAGGCCTTGTTCCAGGCGGGCATGCCGGTGTAGCGGACTCCAGTGCGAACCGCATAGTAGGTATGCCACTCGGGATCGTCGAGGGGATCCAGAATGAGCTGCGGGACAGGCGGGTAGAACGATTTTTCCAACGGGCTGGGCTTGTTGTCGAGCGTACCGTGGCACATGGAACAGTTCATGGTGTAGAGCTTCATGCCCTCGATCAAATTCTCGTCGGTTGGCGGAAGGGGATTGCTCACCCGTGGGGCGTGACGATCCATGGAGGCGTCCAGGGCGCTGGTGGCGATGCGGATCTCCAGCCTCGGTGGGGTGGCATCGGCATTGGTCGGCATCAAGCCAAAGGTGGCCACGGCAATCCCACCAAGAGCGAACACGGCAAGGGTAAGCATGATTCCCAAGATAAAGTTGCGCATCGTGCCTCCTGACGCAATTTGAAACCCCACGATACCACCTCCGCTACGTTGAAGTTACGGCAGCGACCCGCTGTCGGGGGTCGCAGCTCTATCGTAGGTATGGAGTGTATGCAGGGTCTTCCATCCACGTGTCAGCAGATGGTAAACGAATTGTAATCAATATGCTTTTAGTCGGCGCGCTTCCCGCACCACGTCACTGACTTTTGGCAGGAAATATTCCTCCTGCGGAGGGGAAAACGGCACCGGAGAATCCTGCGCGGTGATGCGGACGATAGGACCATCCAGATCGTCGAAGGCTTCTTCATTGATGATGGCAGCGACCTCGCCGGCAAGACCACCGGTGCGGACATCCTCGTGCAACAGGATGACCTTATTCGTTTTCTGAACGGTCTGCGCAATCGCCTCACGGTCGAGCGGCGAGACCGTGCGCAGATCGATCACTTCCGGTTCGATTCCGTCCCTGGCCAAAATAGCGGCAGCTTCGAGCGCGACGTGCACCATGGCTGCATAAGTAATGATGCTGAGGTGGCAACCTTCGCGGGCGATGCGCGCCTTGCCGAGGGGGACGATGTAGTCTTCCACCGGAATTTCTTCTTTAATGCGGCGATAAAGATATTTGTGCTCGAAGAAGATGACCGGGTTGTTGTCGCGAATGGAGGCTTTGATGAGACCCTTCGCGTCATAAGCACTGGACGGGCAGACGACTTTCAGACCCGGCGCGTGAACGAACCACATCTCCGGATTCTGCGAGTGGAACGGGCCGCCGTGGACATTGCCGCCGCTCGGCCCCCGAATCACCAGCGGCGCGGGTGCTCCCCATCGGTAATGAGCCTTGGCGGCCATGTTGACAATCTGGTTAAAGGCGCAAGGAAGAAAGTCCATGAACTGGAACTCGGCAACAGGACGCATGCCGGTGAGCGAAGCGCCGAACGCCGCGCCGACGATAGCGGTCTCAGCGATGGGCGTGTCAATCACGCGCGCGGGACCGAAGTGGTCGATGAAACCGTCGGTCACCTTGAACGCTCCACCGTAAATGCCGATGTCTTCGCCGATGCAGAAAACAGTCGGGTCGCGCTCCATTTCCTCCCAGATTCCCTGGCGGATGGCTTCGAGATAGGTGAGTAGCATGGTTCTCCCTTGGCTTGCTAGAACTTGCTTAATTTGCCACACATCTTGAGGATAAGACCAAAGTTACGCGGGTTCGCTGTGAAAGGCAAGACGCGTGCTTTGGAGCGGACCTGCGAGAATCCGCCAGGCGGATAGGCCGCACTGGATGACGATGAGTGTGCAAGTTCTTGCACCGTAGGATAACGGCAATTTTCCGCTAACGGATGCGGGGGAGCTTGTGCTACCGTATGAAGCTCTGAGATCTTACTCCTCCGGACTCTCGCTGGCTGATTACTTGATGGTTACCATGGGGCGGAAACTGTAAGGGTTTTGCTAGGTGCTTCGGCCTTCGGTGATGTACCCTCGGGGCATACGAAACATCTAGAGTTAGGGTGTGTTTTCCGGCCGGTACTTTCTGGCGGGCAAAGCCACGGTAAAGCAGCGGATGAGCGCCCAAGTCGCATCTAGTTCGGTGATGCCCGACGCCGGTCGAGGAGAGTGGGAATTTATGTCCAATGAGATGTTTTCAGCAATGCAGATGATTCGTGAGGACGAGCTTGCTCGGCGTGCGTTCGAACTGGTCAGGCAGGCGAGTGGTACGCTCTCTGGGTGGGATCTTGCGCGAGCACTGGAAATCGACCCCGACAAGGCTGGCGAGATCTTGCAAAAGCTGAGGGCTGTAGGTGTAGTCAAGTCGAGTGGTGAGGGGCTAGAAGGCTACTACTATCTGACCGATCTAGGTTTCAGAGTACAGTTAATACGAGCCGCGTGAGTCTCCTTCCGTTCTCACTTTGGCGGCTGGGTACCGGGGCCCAGGCAAAACAGCGTTCGAGAGAGAATGGCGTATTTCGGCATTCCGCTGGCTGTGTATCTCTGCCTCCCGGCAGCGGTTTTTCTTTACTTGATCCTCGATCTGTACCCCCTTGTACCCAAGTCTGCGCCCGCGATCGTCAAGAGCGGCGGGTTTTGGTTACTGTGGGTAGTGCAGTGCATCTTGACTTTGATTGCATACGCGATCCTAAGAGCCGGGGCTGGGGCGCGGATTGACGCTGCGGTTGGAGGCAAGTTTGCTCCCATTTTCACGGTGTTCCTCGCTGTGGTCGGGGCACTTACTTTCGTTCAGAGCCTCTCGCTGAAAATAGCGGACCACAAACTTTGTCGACCTCCAGAAACCACTGGAGAACTTTCGCAGCAAGGTGCTGGAAGCGATTGCGAGTAAGGTGGCAGACCGCGAACGATTGGGGCGTATGAGACTAGCAGACCTCCTTTGTGCAAAATACAGTGGGAATGTTCAGGCGTTGCGCCAAGAATATGCGCACGTAATGTCCTCGCTCGGGTGGGACGTTGGGAAAATCGGAAAGGCGTTAACGCAGTTAGAGCACGAATCCATTGCGGCCGGCCTTCCTTTCGATAAGCTCCTCGCCCAGAAGATTGCCCAAGTCAACATGGACCGGGCGCGCGACCTTATCGGAAACTGATCCGCCATCCACGCTGCTTCCGTCGCCTATCGCAAATGCACCGCGCGTTCCGTCGGCTTGGGAGCGGCATTGCTCTGTGTTTGGGGATTCGGCAAGCCGTACTTCGGCCTAATCTCGTGGCAGCCATTCTCGCAGTACACGCCCCCGGCGGCAGATTCTGGCGTGGGCATTGGGGAATTTACCGCGAACTCGCGGTCGGCTTCTAGTTGCTCATCAACACTCGTGATCAGTTCCCGGTTCTCGATCGGAGTCAGCCACTTTTTCTCCAGCAGATACTTTTCGAAGCGGGCGATGGGATCGCGTTTACGCCAATATTCGTACAGCGGCTTGGGCACATACTCGGCGGCATCGTGGATGGCATGGCCCTTCATGCGCATCATTTTGGCTTCGATCAGGGTTGGGCCTTCTCCGCGGCGGGCGCGCTCGCAAGCTTCATGGGCGGAGTCGTAAACCTGGCAGGCGTCAGTGCCATCGACAATCACGCCGGGGATTCCATAGGCGATGGCGCGCTCTGCCAAGTCCTTCACACGGAATTGCATGTCGGCAGGCGTCGAGTACCCCCAGAGATTGTTTTCGACAAAGAGCACGAGGCCCAGATTCTTCACGGCGGCAAAGTTCAAACCTTCGTAAGTCACGCCAGTGGATTGGCCGCCATCGCCGATGTAGGTCATGACTGCAATGTCGCGTCCCTGCAAGCGAGCGCCCAGAGCCACGCCCGTAAGCACGGGGATTAAATCGCCCAGGGTGGAGATGGGCGCGACCACGTTGCGTTTCTCGATGTCGCCAAAGTGCGAAGAGGCGTCGCGGCCCCTGGTGGGCGAACCGGCTTTGGCCATATACTGCATCATGATGTCGCGGGCGGAGAAACCGCGAACCAGCAGCGAGCCCTGGTTGCGGATCATGGGGCCAAGCCATTCATCCTTATTAAGAGCGTAGGCGGAGGCGCAGGAACAAGCTTCCTGGCCCAGTCCGAAATAAACGCCGCCGACCACCTTGCCTTGCTTGTACAGGTTCTCGAGCGCGGTCTCCATCTTGCGGTTGAGCAGCATCCAGCGATAAATCTCCAGGCATTGCTGTTTGCTGAGATATTTCGATTCCCGGATGGGCGGAACGGGGGTGTTCAGGTCGCCCTCGACCGCATAGCAGACTTCGTCGCCCTTGCGGATTTGCCCCAGGGTGAAGGTCGGTTTTTCGAGTCGGTAGTCAAGGATGGGGTAGGTCCGCGGGGTTGGATCTGGGGTGCTGGACCGCTGGAGGCGCTGGCCCCCTCCGTTGGGGCTCCGAGGGACGGGAGTAGTTGAAACATCCTTATTCTTCTTCGCCATGTCTGCTGGTATTCGTGACAGCCATATCCCAGAAGAATGCTAAACCCCGCGGCTGTTTTTGACCAACTCCCAGGCGGTAGTGTCCTAACACTGGGTTGATTTAGGACACTGCCCTCCCCGTCGAGCTTCGCTCGACCTGCACGGGTCACAGACCCGTGCCCACATGGGCAGATCAAGCCCAGAATGCTTCTTCATCGTCTTGCAGATTCCTTAATTCTGACGGGAGCCTCATGGGAACGCCCATGCTCGTGCCGAGTAGCGAATCCAGGCTTTCCAGCCAGAGCATCTGGGAGTGAAACACGACGCCGAAATTGCGGGAGATGGAATGGGTGACTTCCTGGAGCGAGAGCTGCCTGCCCAATTCCTTAGCCATAGAAGTCACCGGTTTTGCGGCGATTCCGCAGGGGATGATGAGATCGAAGTAACTGAGGTCGGTGTTCACATTCAGGGCGGAACCGTGCGAGGTTACGCCACGGGAGATGTGAACCCCGATCGCGGCAATCTTGGCTTCCGGTGAAAGCTGCGGTGAAAGCAGGTCCCTCGACTCCAGAGAACGATTCGCGAGCGAATCGTTCTCTACCGCTCGGGATGACAATGGGTTTGCATCGGTCCAGACTCCGGTCAGGCCGGGAATGCGTTGCGTCGGGATGCCAAAATCGGCGCAGGTGCGGATCAACACTTCTTCCAGGCAGCGCACATACTCAACAGCGCCCAACGTCTTGCGCCTTTCGTCGGCGGAGGGGATACCGCGCAGATCGAAGATCGGATAGGCCACCAGTTGCCCCGGACCGTGGAAAGTCACATCGCCGCCGCGATCACATTCAAAGAGCTCCACTCCGCGTTGTGCGAGTAGTTCGGATGAGGCGACTACGTTGGCAGCTTTTGCGTTCCTCCCAAGAGTGATGACCGGCGTATGTTCGAGGAGCAGCAGAACATCGCCGATGCGGCCTTGTTTACGAAATTCAACCAGCCGCTGCTGCAGGCCTAGAGCGGTGGCGTAGTCAAGGGTTCCGAGTTGGAGAACCGAGATCAATTGGTAATTGTGCAATTTGTAACTTGGTAATTTGCAAACCCGTGAGAAGCGCTGCCGTAAATTACCAATTCCCCGATTGCTAAATTGTAAGTTGCTTCATGCGTTGATCGCCATTCCGTACACACTATTAGATGCATCCAGCATGGCCTCGGCGAGCGTCGGGTGGGCATGGATCGTCCACATCAAATCCTCCGCGGTGGCTTCGAGTTCCATTGCAGCGACGGCTTCGGCGATCAGTTCCGTGGCTTGTGGGCCTATGATATGCACGCCGAGAATCTCACCGTAATCCGCATCCGAAACGATCTTGATGAATCCCTCATGCTGGCCCACGATTGAGGCGCGCGAGTTGGCGGTAAAGGGAAATTTTCCGATCTTCAAGTTATAGCCAAGCTCCTCAGCCTTAGCCTGAGTCAGGCCGACGCTGCCAATTTCGGGATGGCAATAGGTCGCGTTCGGGATGTGTTCCGGATTGATCGGCTTGCCTTTCTTGCCGGCGATCCTGGTCACGGCCACGATACCTTCCATCGCGCCCACGTGCGCCAGTTGCGGCGTCCCCAGCACGATGTCGCCGATAGCGTACACGCCCGGCTCCGCCGTCAGCATCCAACTGTCGGTTTTGATGAAGCCGCGATCAGGCTTGATGCGTGTCTTTTCCAGGCCGATATTCTCCGTGCGCGGTTTGCGGCCCACTGCGATCAGTATCTTCTCGGCCTCGATCTTCTGTTGTTTTCCGTCCACCGAAAACGCAACCGCGATCCCGGACTTTGTTTTTTCGACCTTCTCGACTTTCGCGCCGGTATGAAAATTGATGCCGCGCTTGCGGAACACGCGAGCCAGTTCCTTGGAGACCTCTTCGTCTTCTACGGGAACCAGACGGGGCAGCATCTCGAGAATGGTGACCTCAGTATCGAAGGAGCGGAAGATCGAAGCGAACTCCACACCCACGGCGCCCGCGCCAACCACGACCAAGGACTTCGGAATCTCCTTCAGCCCCAGAATTTCGATGTTGGTGAGAATTTTCGCGTCGGGTTCCAGGCCAGGAATCATGCGTGCTTCGGACCCGGTGGCCAGAATCACATTCTTGGTCTTAAGGTGATGAATCTTGCCAGCCTCGGAGACTTCGACCGTCAACACACCGTTTTGGGCAGGGCCCGTGAGTTTGCCATAGCCTTTGATGGTCTCCACCTTGTTCTTGCGCATCAGGAACTCAAGTCCCTTGGCGTGCTTGGTGACGATCTTCGACTTGCGCTCCTGAACGGCAGCCCAGTTCAGTTTGCGCGAGTCCACGCCTTCGATGCCGAATTCCTTCGCGTCTTTCAGGTGGTCCCAAATTTCGGCGTTAAACAGCAATGCCTTCGTCGGAATGCAGCCTACGTGCAAACAAGTGCCGCCGAGAAATCCGTCTTTCTCGATTAGCGCGGTCTTCAGGCCGTACTGGCCGGCGCGGATGGCGGCGGTATAGCCTGCGGGACCGCTGCCGATGATGGCGACGTCATAGATGGCTTCAGCCAAAGTAGTGCTCCCTGGCAAGAATGATGACAACTGCCAAATAAGTGATTCTACGACAGGGCTTTAGGATTCGGGAACGTATGGGTTGGCGGATAGTGGTGCAGTTTGATAAGGAAGCGAGCTAAACGCGCGATTATTCTGTCGCGCAGGGCGCGACAGTCCGCGCGGCTCGCCCAGATCCCCTTCGACTTCGCTCAGGGCAGGCTCTCGCTGCGCCAAGATGCTTGCTCGGGATGACAAATCAAACTGCACCACTACCGGTCGGCGGCATCGTACCTTAACATAGGAGCATCGGGGCGGGCTCGTGACGGTGCTAAACTACTTTTGAACAGGAGGGAATCGCATGCACCTCTTGGCAACTATATTTTTCCCGATTTTTGGCTTTGGCTTCGTCTTTTATTTTCTGCCTTCGATCATCGCTTTCGCGCGCAACAAACGCGATACCACCTCGATCCTGCTGTTGAATTTTTTTCTCGGCTGGACCGCAATCGGATGGGTGATTGCGCTGGTCTGGGCAGTGAAGCAGGACGTTGCTGTGGCCGCCCGCTGAGAGCCCTTGCAAGGATTGAAAGGCGACCTTACGAAGTCCGCTTACGCCAGCAGCCGAGCGGCATCCTTGGCGTAATAAGTAAGGAGGATGCTGGCGCCAGCCCGGCGGATGGACTGCAGCGATTCCATCATCACGCGCTCACGGTCGATCCAATTGTTGCGAGCGGCGGCTTCGATCATGGCGTATTCACCCGAAACCTGGTAAGCGGCAAGGGGCAGATCGAAGCGCTCGCGGGCGGCGGCAATCACATCGAGATAGGGCATGGCCGGTTTAACCATGATCATGTCCGCGCCTTCTTCGATGTCCAGCTCGATTTCCCGCATGGCCTCGCGCAAGTTGGCTCCATCCATCTGGTAAGAGCGGCGATCGCCGAACTGAGGCGCTGAGTCGGCAGCTTCGCGGAAAGGTCCGTAGAACCCGGAGGCAAATTTCGCGGCATAAGAAAGGATGGGCGTGTTGGTGAGGTCCGCCTGATCGAGCGCCCTGCGGATCGCGGCCACGCGGCCATCCATCATGTCGGAAGGCGCGATGATGTCCACGCCGGCGCGGGCGAGTGAGACGGAGGTTCGAGCCAGGAGTTCGAGCGTGGCGTCGTTCACAATCTCATACTCGGTCGCCGCAGCGGGCGGTGCTGCGACCGCAGCTCCGAGTGACTGCGGATGGGCCGCGCGCACGATGCCGCAGTGGCCATGCGACATGTACTCGCACAGACAGACGTCGCCCATAATTATCAGGTTGGGGACTTCTCGCTTGATGGCGCGAGCCGCCTGCTGCACGATCCCGTCCTCCGCCCAAGCACCGGTGGCCACTTCGTCTTTCTTTTCTGGCAGACCAAAGAGGATGATCGACGGCACTCCCAGAGAATGCGTCTCGCGGGCTTCTTTCACAGCCTCGTCCACTGAGAGGTTGAAGACCCCCGGCATGGAGCGCACTTCTTTGCGCACACCTTCTCCCGGGCAAACAAACATCGGATAAACAAACGAAGTTGGAGAAAGCCGGGTCTCGCGCACCATGGAGCGCAGTTGCTCGGTCTGGCGAAGACGGCGCAGGCGTGTGATCGGGAAAGCCATATCGACTCGTTCAAATGGGCGAAATACCCGCCCACAATACGCTGATTCTAGCAGAGCGCGACCGAGTGTTTTTGCCTGAAATTGCGGAAGGACGCGATTTTAAGGAACCATTCAGCGTGACGCCCGTCACAGACGACGTTTTCGGACGGGTAGCTTTCGTCCGCTGTCACCGTTTCTGCGGCGGGTCCTCCGCTTCCTGTAACATGATTTTCGATGTTGCCGCAACCGCTCTCCCATACCAGCGCGCCAGTGCTGGAATTCGACTCTCTTCGCGAGTTATTGCGCGGGTATGCCTCCTCGCCTCTTGGGCACGGGCGGGTTGCGACTCTCGCGCCTTCGACCGACCGCGACTGGATTGAAAATCAGCAAAAACTCACCAGCGAAATCCGCGAATTCCGCCGCGTGGGCGCACGCTTCGACTTCTCAGGCCTGCTCGATATCACGAAGGAGGTAGAGAAGTCGCGGATTGCGGGCGCCGCGCTGGAGACCGTGGAAATCCGGGACGTGGTGCTAGTGGTAGATCGTGCCGCCGAGTGGCGGGAAATTGCCGTAAGCCCTCCGGCGGCGATGCGAGTGGAGTGGAAGGCGGTGGCGGAGCTTTCGTCGCGGATCGATGATTTCACGGAATTCCTGCGAGCTTTTCGCAACAAGATCCTGCCTGACGGAACGCTGGACGACAAAGCATCGCCTGAACTGGCGCGCATTCGCCGCGATATCGAAAAACAGCGGCGGCTGATTCAGGAATCCCTGCGCGGCTATCTGCGCCGGTTGGCCGAGGGTGGAACGGTGCAGGACGAAGTGGTCACCATTCGAGGCGAGCGCTTTGTGATTCCGATAAAGGTCGAGCAGAAACGGCGGGTGCAGGGCGTGGTGCATGGCGCCAGTTCCAGCGGGCAAACTGTGTTTGTGGAGCCGCTGGAAACGATTGAGCAGAACAACGAACTGGTGCGATTGCTGGACGAGGAACAAGCGGAGATTCACCGCATCCTGCTGGGGATGACGCGGCGAATCGGAGAGCAGGCTGACGCGATCCTGGCCGCGGTCGAAGTGTTGAGTGAGTTGGAACTGCAGTTTGCCAAGGCCAGGTTTGCGGAGGACTACAACTGCGTTGAGGTAGTTTTGTCCGCGCCCGACTCGCGTGGGGACGGCCGCCCCCGGCCGCCCATGCCGAGCGAAGCCCGACTCATCCTGATCCAAGCCCGCCATCCACTGTTGGAGCGCAATCTGAAAGCGAAGGGTGGCCGGGTCGTTCCTACCAGCATTGAGCTTGAAGAGCCAGGACGAGAACTCGTCATCACTGGCCCGAATACTGGCGGCAAAACGGTCGCGCTGAAAACCGTCGGTTTGCTCGCGTTGATGGCTCAGTCCGGGATTCCGGTTCCCGCCGATCGGGCGGAACTGCCGGTGTTTGACGCTGTTCTCGCCGACATCGGCGACTACCAGTCGATCGAGCAGAATCTCTCGACGTTCTCCGCGCATGTCACCAACATTGATTTCATTTCACGCACGGCAACACCGCAGTCGCTGGTGCTGCTGGATGAACTGGGCTCAGCCACCGATCCGGAAGAAGGCGCGGCCCTGGCGGTGGCGATCGCCGAACATTTTCGCCGGATCGGATGCATCACGATTATTTCTACGCATCACACATCCCTCAAAGTTTTCGGCGCGAATACGGCTGGAGTGGTGAACGCCTCGGTCGGATTTGACGAAGCCACGCTGCAGCCAACTTACGAGTTGAAGATTGGCGTGCCCGGCGCGTCGGCTGGAATCAACATTGCCCAGCGGCTCGGATTGAACACGTCGATCATTGACGCCGCCAGAGCACGATTAGGTTCGCAGGCACGTGATGTCGGTCAATTCCTGGACCGTCTGCATGCGGAACTCCGCGATGCCGAGGCCGAACGTTTGCGTTTACGGATTCGCGAGGAGGAGGTTCAGCGAGAGCAAGCCCGACTTGCCACCGAAGGCAAGAAAGAACAGCAAGCCAAAGTAAGAGAGATGGAAAAGAAGTTGGACAGCCTGCTGCACGATTTTGAATATCAGGCGCGGGAGATGGTCGCTGCGATTCAGGATCGCATGGCGGCACAAAAGCTCTCCAAGGATGCGGAAAGGCGCATTTCCAAGCTGCGCCGGGAGTTTCGCGAGCAGTTTGATTCGGCGGTAGTGGCCCACACCACGGGCGCGGACCAAGGCGATCCACACGCCCAGCCTCAGCTGGTCAAGCATGTTTCCGAGGGGGATACGGTGAAACTCAAGTCTGTTGGCCGGCCGGCGCTGGTGACACGGCGAGTCGATGACAACCACTTCGAAGTGGAAATTGGCACGATGAAGATGAGGATTGCGCGCAACGACATCGCAGAAGTTCTGGCGCGGGCCTCGGACTCCCCGGTGAAGGCTGCGCGGGCGCGTGGAATTTCAGTTTCTCTCGAGAGCGAGAGTCGCAATGTTCCCTCTGAGATCAACGTTATCGGCCGCACGGTCGATGATGCCACGCGAGAGGTTGAAAAATTCGTGGACCGGGCCTTTCTGGCGGGCTTGCCACGAGTGCGCGTGGTGCACGGCAGTGGCATGGGCATTCTTCGCAAGGCGCTGCGACAGTACTTGCGGACCCATCCCCATGTTGAGTCGATTGCAGAGCCACCGCAGAACGAGGGTGGAGGAGGGGCCACGTTGGTGGAGTTGAGGATCTGATCGCCACACGGGCGGGATGACCGCAACGACATCGATTTCTTGTAATGGAGCTTAGATACGCGTTACACTCGCGAGTCTTCCCCGGGGGGACTTTATGGACGCTTTTGCTACAAGACCACTGCGCCTTGTTATGTATTTACTGGCCTTGTTGGTGGCTCTGCCGGCAGCAGCGCAGTACACCGATTTCGTTTACATCAACGATCTTGGCGGTCCACAGGAGTTCGCGCGCCGTCGTCAGGAACTTGCCAGGCAGCTCAAGACGGGTTACCTGATCCTGTTTGCCCGCGTCGTGCTTCCGGAGGCAAATCATTATCGCGAGGACAACGACTTCTTTTACTACACCGGCTTGTCCGATCCGGGCGCGGTCATGGTCATGGACGTGGGCAGCGGAAAAACCGTAATCTTCGAGCCGGCGCAGAACGCGCGGGTCAAGCAGGTTTATGGTGCGAATCTGCTTTCGATGAGCGCGGAGCAGCAGGGGAGGCTCGGGTACACTGACGTTCTGCCGGTCAGCAGTCTCGACGACATTCTTGCGTTTAGGCTCGGGAAAGAAACCGACCTGTGGCTACGTTTGAGCTATCCGGACAAGGCGGATGGTGCGCGTTTCGAGACTGGACGCGATTATGCCGCGGAGTATACAGATCCCTATGGAGATCCCACGCCTGGCGACCGCGCCGCGCTGAAAAAGCTCGCAGAACGATATCCGGCTGCACGCCAGCGCGACGCCACGGCGTTCATCGATGAGATGCGGAATATCAAGACGCCACAAGAAATCGCCGTGTTGCGGCGCAACGGGAGCCTCAGTGCTGAGGGACTCCGGCAAGCGATTGCCCACGCGCGTCCACCGATGTACGAGTACCAGATCGAGGCGCAGGCGGACTACGTTTTCCGCAACGGTGGGGCGCAGGGTTGGGCTTATCCGGCGATTGTTAGTTCCGGCGAAAACATCAACACCTGGCACTATTTCAGCGACCGGCGCCAGATTCAGCCGAACGAGCTGGTGGTGTTCGATTTCGCCGCCGACCTCGACCACATGACCATGGACATTACGCGCACGTTCAACATCAGCGGAAAGTTTACGCCGGAGCAGGCAAAGTGGTACGCGGTGGATCTAGAGGCGCAAAAAGCTGTCATTGCCATGCTTAGACCTGGCAACACTTACGAGCAAGCCGTCGACGCCGGGAAGGCTATTTTCGAAAAGAATGGCGTCGGCAAACAATGGACGAACTACCCGGGACATTTTGTCGGGCTGGCGACGCATGACGTTTTAATGCCGAAGGGCCCCATCAAGGCAGGCCAAGTTGTCACTGTGGAACCGATTGTGGAATTTCCTGAACAACGGATGCATTTTCGCGTGGAAGATACAGTGCTCGTCACCGACAGCGGGCCGGAGATCCTCTCCTCAGGTGTGCCCAAGGAAATGACCGACGTGGAGAAGCTCGTTGGCAGCGCCAAGTAGGGTAGTGTCTCAGCTTGCTCCCTCCGCGCACTCGGCGGCTATTCTTCGCGACCTGCGCGATTTAAGACTTTGGGTTTCCTAGGTTTCATCAGAACCTTAAAACGCGGAGACTGCCGAGCACAGCCGCGAGGTCGCGGAGATCGCCAATCGCTCCTCGGCAGGGTCTACCGAGGCATGGCGCGGCAGGGCCGAGGAATCGCTATCTTCACTGATGAACATAAAGGTAGGAAGTGTGTACATCTATGATATTATAGCCGACGGGGGAATTTCATGGCGGTTGCGAAAAATCGCTCGCACAAACACTTTCAGTTAGACGCGATGAAAATCAAGCGTGCGCAAAGGGCTTTGCGGACCAAGACTGAGACAGAAACCATCGAGCGGGCATTAGAGCTTGCAATCGCCGAACACCGAAAGAATCGAATGGTACTTCAGGCCACCGAGCGCTTCGTAAATAGTGGCATTGCGATCAAGGACCCCTACGAGACAACGCGGTAATCCGGTGCAGCCCGTCCTGTTCGACACTTCCATATACATTGCCGCTTTGCGTCGGGGAAACGATGCCAGCCTTGCTCTCAAACAATTAGTCGCCGGTGCACCAATCTGGCTCAGCGCAGTGGTGCTCGAAGAACTCTATGCCGGCGCACGCGATCGTGATTGCCACGTTATCGAGCGCTTACAGCGTGATTTTGAACGGGCGCAGCGGATGGTGGTGCCAGGCCTTAGGGATTGGGCAGAAGCGGGCAGAGTCCTCGCTCGGCTGGCTGCCCGCTATGATTATGAGCAGATCGGGCGAGGGCGGCTAACCAATGACGCGTTAATCGCGATGAGCGCAGGCCGCCTTGGCATACGAGTGCTGACGGCGAACGAGCAAGACTTCCGCAGGCTCGCTGAATTTTGCGGGTTCCAGTGGCAGTTGGCCACCGTTTAGCGTGCCTCGGCAGTCGTCTCTGCTTCCAGCCTGGTTCAGTTGAATGGATCCGTTTGCCAGATCTTCTGCGTGCCCAACGCATTATAAAATCCCCAAACTGCAATCGCAGCGACGCTGAGCACCAGGAAAACTCCGGTACTTGCATACCACGCCGAGAAATCCACGGTGAGCGGCGCGTTGAGCAGGACGTCGGCGACAACCATTGCCGTGGCCAGTGCCACCAGGCCAGAACGGAAGACAGTGAACACAAGCAGCGAGTAGATCAAAACCTGCGCCGGTGCGTCGATCATCGGGTGATCGTTACTGATCACTTTCAGCGTCGTACACAGTACGACGAAAAGAATCGCCGCCAGCCATTCCTTGCGCACCACCACGCGAAAGATGAAGAGAAGGAAAAAAACAACTAAGGTGGATTGTATGGCCAAAGGAACGTGCAACACCCAGGCACCGAGTGCAAAGCGGCCTCCCATCAGGAAACTTTCCGAATAGAAACCGGGGGGAACTCCAGCGCGCATCATGGGGATCTGCCTGATCTGGTAGATCAGAACCACCCCCAAGCCGACGACAACGCCGTACAGAATGTCACGTCCGACTAAAGGGTCGCGGAACTGGCCAATCAGCATCCGGTTCCAGGAAATAATGGTTTGCGGCCAGAGGCGGCGAATATAGGGTTCGAGCGCAAGATAGAGAACAAAAACGATTCCGGAAACGAATAAACCAGTGCTGATTGCCAGAACGAAAGGCAGAGTCACATCCAGACTGGGAACAAAGTGGCCACGGCAGAGCCAGAGCAGCAGTTCCAGTGCGAAAACCACACACGCCAACCGGAAAGCGCCCTGGCGGTCCCCCCTGCCGCGAATGTAATTGCGGCGACCCAGCCATGTGGCTCCAACCAAAACCAGAAGAAAAATAAGCAAGAGCATGATGTTGCTGGCTTTCTCGCCGGCTGACGGCTCTTCTGGGTGCAGGCGGCTCGGATGAGTCCATGGACCGGTGAGCAGAAAGTAGACCGGCTTGCCGCGCCAGCCAGCCGCTTCAACGCGCATCGGTCGCGTGGTCCCAGGCCAAGTTCCAGTCCATGCTGCTCGGGTGTCGGAGTCCGCCAATGAAGTCCATTGCGGAGACGCCGGCTGGAACTGAGAAATGTCGAGGCCGGCGGCGCTGAACAACAGGTTCCAATCAACGGCTTTTGCAGAACCGGGCGTTTCCTCCAATTGGGGAGGGATCGACTGGAAATAAATTAACCGTCCTTGGGAATCCAGTTTGAGGTTGATCATCCCCGAAATCACGGTTGGCGGGTCGTCCGGAAAGAGTCTGCCGGGGGTCAGCAGCGGCGCGTCGTGGAAATCAATCGGCATCATATACTGCGGGCTTTGCCGATACCAGTAATCAATCAAGGTGGGGCGGCCGGAGAAAGTCTGGTCCCAGTTCGGTCGTGGCTTGTCGGTCTTCTCCACGTAGTTCATGAACTCTTCCTGATACTCCAGATAGCCACCGCTATCGAGCGGGCGTTCTTCATAGCCGAGCTTCCCGGTTATTTCCTTTGCCTTCTGGGTCAGGACTTCCGGGGACAACTCCAGCCGGAGCTTATCCATGCCGCTGGTGCGGATGTTCAGATAGGCAGTAAGTATCAGTCCCACAATCGCGATGGTCAGGGCGATCACAGCCGTCCTGGGAGCGAGTCCGGCGGTTTCGCCGGCGGCCGCGACCATCTGGGGAGAAGGCGTCTCCCCTGCGGCCAAAGCAGCAGCCAGCGGATCTCCTCCCGGCAGGGCAGCGGCAACGCTGAGCACCGCCGCCGGGCGGTTCGCCGGGTCGGGATCAAGACAGCGCAAGATTACGCGCTCGACCGCGGGATCGATGTCTTTCACCACCGTTGAGGGCCGGCTGGGTGTGCTCTCCGCGCGTGTGCGAACCATATCCGTTAGCGATTGCGCACTGAAAGCACGCTTTCCCGTGAAAATCTCGTAGAGCACCAGACCAAGCGAATAAATGTCGCTCTTGGTCGTGACCTCCTTCCCCTCGAGTTGCTCGGGAGACATGTAAGCCGGAGTTCCGCTGCGCACTTCCACTCCATGAATCTGTTCGGCCAGACCGGCGAGACCGAAATCTGTAACCACCACTTGGCCGCGACCATCCAGCATGATGTTGGCCGGTTTCAAATCGCGGTGCAGCACTCCCTTGGCATGGGCGGCAGCGAGGCCAGCACAAAGCTGGCGTGCGATTTCGAGGGCTTTGTCCGCCGGCAAGCGACCAATGCGTCTGAGGAGCGATGCCAGGTCTTCACCATCCACGTACTCCATGGTGAAGAAGGTGTGACTGTCCACTTCGCCGACGTCGTAAACGCGGCACACATTGGGATGGGAAACGCGGCGGGCGATTCGGACCTCGTTACGGAAACGCTCCAGCAGGGTCTCGTCCTGGCTTGCTTGCTCGGGTAGAAATTTGAGGGCGACCGGCTGGCCGAGAGTCAGGTCGTCGGCCCGATAAACCTCACCCATACCGCCCCTGCCGAGCAATGCGACGATGCGATAGCGACCCGCCAGCAAACGGCCGGGAAGAAACCGGCCCTCGCTCGACAGACTACCGTCGGAACTGGCTGACCTCGACGCGGAGCCGGAGGCTGGCTTCGGCGTTTGCTTTGGCTTCGCAGAAACGAACTCCATGGTGGCTACATCGTCCGAGTTCAAGGCCGCGCCACAAGCGGAACAGAAGCGCCCGGCCTCGGCGACTTGTGAGCCGCAGGATATGCAAGTGGACATCAAACTCTCCGCATACAATTTACCCGTTTGTCGTCGCCCGTTGCCAGTCCTGACGCACGATAGGGCCCTACTTGACTCCACACAAAGTGGGCTCTGGGCAAAATCTTAGGTGCACCCGTCGCCCACGACTTACGCTATCGAACCATTTACACTATCGAACCATGAAGAGATTCGAGACTCTTTCGGAACGCGAGATTCTGGCTTTGGCGATTTCTCTTGAGGAAGAGGATGAGCGTGTCTATGCCGATTTTGCGGAAGGATTGAAGCAGGATTTTCCGGCATCCGCCGCAGTGTTCTCAGGCATGCGAGAGCAGGAATCCGGGCACCGGCGACGACTCATCGAGTTATACCGGCAGAAGTTCGGAGAGCACATTCCGTTGATCCGGCGCCAGGATGTCCGGGGCTTCGTGCAGCGAAGGCCGGTGTGGCTGGTGCATCCGCTCCGGCTGGACACGGTGCGCAACCAGGCCAGCGCCATGGAAGTGGAAACGCGCCGGTTTTATGAGAAGGCGGCGGCGCGAGCCCAGGATGCCAGCATTCGGCAGTTGCTCGATGACTTGGCCCAGGAAGAGCGAACCCATGAGGATCGGGCACAGGAGCTACGCGAAGAAGAATTACGCCCCGGTGTTCAGGCAGATGAAGAGCGGGCGCGGCGTCGGCTTTTTGTCCTGCAGATCGTGCAACCGGGGTTAGCCGGCTTGATGGACGGATCGGTGTCAACTTTGGCGCCGGTATTCGCGGCTGCATTTGCGACGCGCAACAGTTGGGACGCATTTCTGGTCGGACTCGCAGCCTCAGTCGGCGCGGGGATCAGCATGGGATTTGCCGAGGCGTTGTCGGACGATGGCAGTTTGACGGGGCGCGGTCATCCGTGGGTGCGCGGCTTGATCTGCGGCGCTATGACGGCGCTGGGCGGAATCGGCCATACTTTGCCGTTCTTGATTCCGAGTTTCCGTTTGGCATTAGTGATTGCTTCGATCGTGGTGGTAGCGGAACTGGGCGTCATTACCTGGATTCGCCAGCGTTACATGGACACTCCAATAGTTTCGGCCGCAATGCAGGTGGCGCTGGGCGGGGCCCTGGTTTTTGTCACGGGCGTACTGATCGGCAGTTCGTAACGGCTGGGGCCTCACACGGGCGAGACCTTGCCTTGAACGAGAATCGAAGGAAAGCCCGTGCCTACATCGAATTGAGCTGCATGGACGAAGAGTCTCTCAACAGACCGCTCCTCGTGTTTGATGGGGAGTGCCCGTTTTGCCGGGCGTGGGTCGAGTACTGGAAGCGCCTCACCGGCGAGCGCGTGCTCTACGTCCCCTACCAGGAAATTGGCCAGCGTTTCCCAAATGTTCCCCAAGCAGATTTTTCTTCGGCCGTAAAGCTCATTCTGCCCAGTGGCGAAGTGCGCAGCGGCGCACATGCTGTTTTCAGCTTGCTCGACCTGGTGCCGGGAAAAAGATGGATGCTCTGGTTGTACCTGCATATTCCCGGCTTCGCCCTGATTGCGGAAATCGCGTACGGAATCATCTCCCGGCAGCGCTCCTTCTGCTATGGGGCAACGCAGTTGCTTTGGGGAATTCCAGTCGAGACTGAAACGTTCGACATTGGCAGGTGGCTTTTTCTGAGGACGCTGGGAGCGATCTACCTGATTGCCTTCACGTCGTTCGGTGTGCAGGCAGCCGGCCTCATCGGTTCCCGTGGAATCTCTCCGGTCGCAGAATTCCTCCATTCGGTTCGCGAGTATTATGGGGCGACCGGATATTGGGTAGTCCCGACATTCTTGTGGCTGAACTCCAGCGATACCATGCTCAAAGCAGTTTGGATTGCCGGAATCTGTCTGTCGGCACTTTTGCTGATCGGAGTGCAATGGCGGATGATCCGCTTGCTCTTGTTTGTTCTCTATTTGTCGCTGGTGACGGCGGGTCAGGATTTCATGGGCTACCAGTGGGACGCCCTTTTGCTCGAAGCCGGATTTCTGGCTATTTTGCTGGGCTGGTCACCGATCATTGCGTGGCTTTATCGCTGGTTGCTGTTTCGTCTGATGTTTTTATCCGGCATTGTGAAACTGGCGAGTGGAGACCAATCGTGGCGCCATTTCACGGCGTTGCCAGTGCACTATGAAACTCAGCCCTTGCCCACACCATTGGCCTGGTACATGTTTCAATTGCCCACATGGTTTCAGCGTGGGTCGGTCGGATTTGTGTTTTTCGTGGAGGTTCTCGTCCCCTTCCTGATCTTCGCACCTCGCCGGGTTCGCTTCCTGGCAGCACGTGCGATTATCGTTCTGCAGGTTCTGATTGCGTTAACCGGAAACTATGCGTTTTTCAACCTGCTCACGATCGCCTTCTGCTTATTTCTATTGGACGACGCGCTGCTGCGCCGGATCGTGCCAACGAAGCTCGGCAGCTTGATCCGTGCTGCACCTGGCTTTGCACGACGACAGGTCTTGTCTCGCGCCATTTGCGGTTCGTTCGCTGCCCTTGTACTCTTCGTCGGCAGCTTTCAGATCGCCAACACGTTCGGGCTGCTCTGGGCGCCGGCACAGCTCATCATTCGGAGCATCTCGCCATTTGAGATCGTCAACAGCTACGGGCTGTTTGCCGTCATGACCACTTCACGGCCGGAGATTGTTATCGAAGGATCGAATGACGGAGTCACGTGGGTTCCGTACGAATTCACGTACAAGCCGGGAGACCTTACGCGGCACCCGGCTTGGGTTGCACCGCACCAGCCTCGCCTTGATTGGCAGATGTGGTTCGCAGCGCTGGGAGACTACCGCAGCGAGCCCTGGATTCTCCGCTTCATGGCGCGTCTTCTCCAAGGCTCGCCGGAGGTGCTCGGGCTTTTGCGCCGCAATCCATTTCCGGACTCGCCGCCGCATTTCATCCGCGCGATGCTTTACCAGTATCGCTTTACTACGCCTTCCGAAAAAAAGGCCTCGGGGGAGTGGTGGCGCAGGGAACTGAAGGGAGTCTATGTGCCGGCGGTCTCGCTGCGCGAAGAATAGGGCACATATTCGCCGGCGATGCGGTCGCCGCTCACGCAACTCCACGCTTCAGCCGCGAGGCTCGGGAACGCGATGGGGTTGCGGCCTCCACTCGATTGCGCCCAGCCTGCTTGGCTCGATACAGCGCTTTGTCTGCCGCCTGAATTACGTGCTCGATTTCCTGTGCCTTGGGGTTTGGCTCGGCAACTCCGATGCTGACGGTGACCGACAGCTCACAAATTTGTGCAGCAGTGCGGTAAGAGTGACTTGCCCGTCGAGTTGCGCGCTTCTGATCCGTTCCCCTGCGGTCGGGACCACGAGGAGCGGTCCGCCGCTCCTGAATCGCACGAACGCGAAATCTGGATTCCTCGATGGCCGTTCTGAGGGCTTCGAGGTGTGGCACAACCTCTTTCATTGCTCTTCCCGGGAACAGGATGGAGAATTCTTCTCCCCCGACGCGAAATGCCTGACCGCCCCCAGTGACCTGCGCCAGCCTTCCGGCCACCATGCGTAACACCTCATCGCCCGTATCGTGTCCGTAGCTATCGTTGAAATTCTTGAAGTGATCGATATCGACCGCGGCAACGCAATACGGTGCTTCCAGGCGTAGTAGCGCGTCGTTGAAGGCGCGGCGCCCAGGCAAGCTTGTCAGTTCGTCGTGATAAGCCAACTCGTATGAGTTCTCGATAATCGAGCTGACCAGGATCAACCCAGCTGTGGCAAGGTACGCGCTGGCGATTCGCCCAACCCCGCCCGCCTGTAAACCAAGAACCGCCGCGGACAGCGACCACAGCAGGCCACTTTCGACGGGCTTGCGATAAAGCAGAAATCGGAGCAGCAGAAATCCAACGGCTATGGCTAAAGCCAGCAAAGCGAGCTGCGGAATCTTCGTCCAATGGAAAAGATCCCGGTCGAAGAACATGAGGCGGAGGAATACGGGGCTCGTGGTCTCCCCAGGACGGCAGATGATGGCAACGAACACCGATTCCAGGAACAGAAGCGCCAGCCGGGAGGCGATGGCGGAAACTGCCAGTCCTCGCTCGCGAACGAATGAAAAAGTGATGAAGTTAAGCGGCAACAGAAAAGCAACTGCTTCCAACGCTATGCGACCAGAACCGGTAGAAGCCGCTCTTCCCATCGAGAAGAACTCCATGGCCCGGTGCGCCAGTAGCAAGGTGACCAGGGCGAAGAGAACACGGCTGGAATGGAAGCGCCAAGCGAGGAGAATTCCTGCTCCGAAAACCCCGTAGTAGTAGAAATCAACTGCTGAAGTTGGGATGGGCAGGAATCCGCCTGACAGCAGTATCACCGCAGCAAACAGCAGCACGCCTCCGGGTACAAGCAAGGATTTCAGTGTCCCCTTACTCCAGAGATCCACGCTGGACGGTCCTTTCCCTTTGAAGAATGCGGTTTAGGAATTATCCCCGGCGGCGGAAAGCGCAAGTGAGTGGCAGAGCAGGTTCCACGTGATCGGCGGGCTGTGCGACGGCGATAGCGGGAGTGCTGCGCCAAGAATTCCCAGCGAACTGCCGCTTCCACTTCGGGACGCCGTTCCTTTTCTGGAAGTCGTAGACCTTCGTGCGGGGCGTAATCTCTTAAGTCCAGCTAATTCTTGTCTAGAATCGGAGTGTCCACATTAGAGGGATTTCACATGCGTATTCTGATTGCTGAAGATGATTCTGCCCTCGCCAGCTTTGTGAAAAAGGGTTTGGAGGCCGAACACTATGCCGTGGATATCTCCGCTGACGGGGAGCAGGCCCGGGCTCTGGCAGGGGAATTCGACTATGACCTGGTGGTGCTCGATCTGAACCTGCCACGGGTAGATGGAGTCTCGGTCCTGCGTTACCTCCGCACCCGGAAACCGAGCATGCCGATTCTGGTACTCACGGGGCGGAACCGGGTCGAGGACCGGGTGCAGTGTCTGGATCTGGGTGCAGATGACTACCTTAGTAAGCCGTTCTCCTTCTCTGAGCTCTCGGCGCGGATTCGGGCATTGCTGCGACGCTGCCACTTGCCAGCGGAATCGGTGCTGACGGTGGAGGACCTGAAGCTCGACCGGGTGGAACGCAGAGTCGAGCGCGCAGGCCGGCGGATCGATCTGACGTCCAAGGAATTCGCCTTGCTCGAATATCTGATGCGGAACGCTGGCCGGCGAATTACCCGCGCCATGATCATCGAACACGTGTGGAACTTGTCATTTGATACCTGCACCAACGTTGTGGATGTTTATGTGAATTAGCCGGAGATGAAGATCGTCCTCAGATTCGGGCGGATTGCCCGCAAGTCCTTCGCCAGGTCCCGCCCGTTCTGCCCAGGTAGCACGACATCGGTAAGCAGGAGCCGGACTATCTTCTGATATTGGCGAAACACGCACAGCGCTTCTGCTGCATTTCGGGCTCTCAACACCCGGTAACCCGCGGACTCCAGAATGTCACCTGTCAACTCGCGCACTAGGGCTTCATCTTCCACCAGCAGGATCGTGCCGCGGGCTTGTGGCAGCTCCGTGCAGGACATGACGGAAAGGGGCTCTGGAACCATTTCTGCAACAGGTCCGGTGTGATTCATGTCTGTTCTCCTGCGGCACCAACTGTCTGTGCACCTCGGTTTCCATAAGCCCTTTGGTAGGCCCAAATGAGACGGCTCCATGTCCGCAATGAGTTACAGCCGCAACAATATTCTCCGGGCTGGCCCGACGATTCGAGACACGATCCTCGCAATCGTTTTGGGAAAAAGAAGTGCCAGTATCGGGAATACTTCCAGAAGTGGTAAAGCAAACGCGATGGCGCTTATCGGAGTCGGGCTAACAACGTCTGATTGGGGTCGAGTACAGCCTTTCGTGCGCCCGCCGGCGCAGTCAAATGGAATCGAGTCTCTGGTCCATCCGCAAACACCCGCCCCAGCAGCACCATCCTTCCTGCCGCCGATGCGTACACTGGAACAGGGGTCACCAAATCCTCGGGCGCCTCCTTTTGTAAGATTACTCCGCTAACCGTGGTAGCGCCCGGCTTATCGGAGTATTTCACTCCGCGCAGTTCGAAACGCGGGATCGCCGTACCATTCACCCATCCTTGGTAGAACCAGTCCAGCGACTTGCGGCCCTCATACCACAATGACCGCGGCAATTCTTCCTCGAAAGACTGCAACAACTGGCGAGTTGTAATCGATTTTCCCTGATAACGTTGTCTCATCCTCCGAAGTGCGCGAACAAAAGGCTCATCGGCCGCCTGCGCCCCACTGACCCCGGACATGCGCTCGACACTTTTCGGTTCGGCATCGCGGATCATGGAACGCAACATGTGAAGCAGCCACGTGCCCCGGCCGTAACTGATGGCCCCATAACCGCCGGGGAATTGGGAACACGAAAGCCGGGTCCCCAGAGTTACAGGACCGTCCTGGAGCAGAGGCACGCCCGATTTATTTTTCTCCAGCAGGTCGTCCCGATATTTGTCCATGGCGGCATGAAACTGTACAGGGTTCTCCGATTCGAGCAACATCATCGAACTGTAGTTCGCCAGAGCTTCAACGATCCATTGGTCGCGGTAGCCACTCCACATCACCAAATCGCCCCACCACTGGTGCGCGGTCTCGTGCGCAATCACCTGGGTAATCAGGGTTTTGTCTACCGCACTCATTTGCAGTTGCGATTTTTCATCTCCGGTGAGGAATGAGTAACTCGAAAGGAAGATCAGCCCGGGCCAGCCTTGGCTGAGTGGACCGGGCATTTGGGTAAGCGCCAGTTCACCATATGGATAGGGACCGAAGCGCTGCGAGAAGAACTCGATGGCCCGGGCCGACGCATCCGCCACTTTTTGCTCATTGCGAGCGGGAGATGGCGGAGTCGAAGTGATGATCAAGGGTTCGCGGGGTGCGCCGATGGGCCCGGAGGGTGGCGGAATGACCGCCTCTGGCGCTGGCTTGGGGAACCCGCGCTCCACTCCGGCAGTGGCGTAGGTTTCGACGGTCACAGGTCCGGCGCGCGCCACCACCCGCTCGTATTTCCCCAGATTGAATCCTGCAACCGGGATGGGGCGTTCGGAAATCCAGTGGCTCACCTGCTCTCCTGGCGCCGAAATGGACGCTGCATCGTGATTGCCCAAGAGCGTAGAAGCTGTCGCATCTTGGCGTTTTCCAGTAGCTAGCAGCGTCCACCCTGGCGGGTAATGAAATTCCAGGTCGAAGTTGGACATGGCGAGTCCGCGGCTGGGATACCACGTACCTCGCTCGCCCACGTACAGCAGCCCGGCCCCTGCTTCGGAAAGCACCTCGCCTCCGTAGACAAAGCGCAGTTCCAGCCGTTGCCCGGCGTGCAAAGGCTGCGGGAAGACCACCGCGACCAGATCATTCCCCTGGCGCGCCAGTTGCGTCCCTTCGATTGCCGGATTGTGAATGAATTCGACAAAACGCCCGTCTGCTTCGACCTGTTTGATCTGTAGGACTCTGGACAGCTCGAACAAAACTGCCCGCTGTCCTCCCTGCCGCACTTCCAACTGCAGGACCGCTTCCGCGTCGATCTGAGTAGGAGGTTTTATCTCCGCCCGAATCCGGTAGTGAGAAATGTCGATTGCATCGGCCTTGCCGCCTTGACCCGTGATACTGTTCACAGCTTCCGAAGTCGTTCCTGGCGGTGGCAAGGAAGACGAACTCCACACGTCGTAATAATTCCCGCCCTCCACCGTCTTGAGCTGGCCCGCCCATATCTGCTCTGGCGAAGTCGAGTCGAAATACAGATCAAATATCCCCAGCTTCCGTCCCTGGAGATGAACATGCAGGAAGCGGTCAAGCTCAGCGGCAGGTCCGGCCGGCGCCTGAGGCTCCGCGACACTGTGGCCCGCTGGAAGAAACTGGCTGAAACTCATGAACAGGCGCAGCGCATCACCTGCGGCGAGATTGTGAGCCGACTGATTCCATTGGGACACGAACTCCTGCACCTGTACAGTCGGCCTGAGAGATGGCTGCAATTCGTGGAAGGTATCATCATTGAAGCGAAAATAGGCGGTGACGAATCTTTCCTCGAGGATGGCGGCGCCAGTAAATAACGCCATAGAGCCGCGCTCCACCTGATCCGGGGGAACAAACAGAACCTCTCCGTCCCCTTCAAAAAAGGCGCCGGTCACTCGGCCAGCCACATCCTCGGTAAAGGCGATGGTGCCGTCGTAGAGCGTGATGTGAAATGCGGCTCGCTCGATGGAAAGGTCGCGAACCTGAAAGACCCGGGACGTGTCCAAACCCACATCACGCAACTGCAGATAGAGGCCCTCTGCAGGATTGATGTGCAGCGGCGGAGTTTTTTCCGCTACTCTAACTCCGGATTCGTCGTGTGGGTTCGGATTTTCCTGGCTCCATCCGAGTGTCACAGCAAGGCACGCCAGCAACAGCCACCCTAGCCCACAGCGCCCTGTTCTCATTACTTTGGTCACGTACCCCTGCTAGTCCCCGTGTTCTAGAATGCGCCTGAGTGCGCGCACCTGTCACCTTCTTGTTATTATCGGCCTTTCTGATGGCTGTTGCTGCCGTCTGCGCACCGGCGGAAGTCATTCATCTCAAGAATGGCCGCACCATCTGGGCTGACCATGTCCGCGAAAACGGCTCGCACATCGAGTACGACCTCGGGGACGATACCTACGCCATCCCCAAGTCAACCGTTGACCGAATTGAAGCAGGCGGCCTTCCTCCCGACTACCCCTCACCGGGGGCTGGCGTCAAAGACTCTCATGACCTGCCGGCCTTTGTGCCGGCCGACAATCTGAAAAATGATCCATCACTGATTGGCAAGATAATTCACGATGGCCGGGTTGATGCGGATGCGCTGTCAGCTGCGGAACAGGCAGGCAATGCTGCCGTGACCGCCGCCGCATACTTCATCGCGGGTAAGCATGAATTTGAGCATGGAAACTTCCCTAAGGCGCGCACTTATCTCGAGGCTGCGCTGCGCTTCGATTCCGAGAACCCGACATTTCTGAACTACTACGCGTCGCTGCTGGTCAAGACCGGGAATGCCGCTGAGGCGCTGCCTTATGCCGAGCGTGCCGTGCGCGCCGCCCCGGATTCGCCCGATGCGCTCACCGTGCTGGGATACGTTGAGTACGCTGCGGATCGTGATCGGGAAGCGGTTCGAACCTGGAAGCGTTCTTTGGAACTCCGCCCCGATGCAACGGTACAAGGATATCTGCAAAAGGCGGAGCGCGATGCCGATGCCCAAGCCAATTACTCAGAGCATGAAAGCAGCCACTTCACATTGCGATACGAAGGCAAGCAGACGCCGGATTCGTTACGTGGCCAGTTGATTGCCACACTCGAGTCAGAATACGACGACCTGGTACGAGAATTAGGCATTGCCCCACGAAGCAGCATTGCGGTCATCCTCTATACCGACCAGGCCTTCTTCGATGTTACCCAGGCGCCATCGTGGAGCGGCGCAGTGAACGACGGAAAGTTGCGCATCCCGATTAACGGCTTGAGTTCGGTTACGCCCGAGCTGGCACGGGTGCTCAAGCATGAATTGGCGCACTCCTTTGTCAATCAGCTTACCGGCGGTCGCTGTCCGACGTGGCTGAATGAAGGTGTCGCCCAAGCCGTCGAACCCAAACAACTGGCCCACGGACGGCTTCTGGCAGATTTGTTCCGCAAGCAGCAGGAGATGCCCCTGAACGCCCTCGAAGGCGGCTTCATGCGCCTGTCCAATCTGCAAGCCATTCTTGCATACGAGGAGTCCCTCGCCGCCGTTCAGTACATCATTGATACCTATGGCATGAGCGATGTGCAACGCGTCCTGGAACGGCTGGGACAAGGAAGTTCCACTGAAGCTGCGCTTCGCGCCACCATCCATTCGGACTACGGACAACTCGAAACCGAAGTCGGCAAATACCTGGCCGACAAATACGGGAATTAACGCCGCGAGATGTCGCCGCTAGTGATACATTTATTTGTATATTTTAAATTCCCAAGATGCTATACTTCTCCTGTGGCGAATGGACTCCACTCCCAAAGACGCTGTTATTGCTTGGGAAGGCGATTCCAAAGAAGTGATTAGCTCGTTTCCGATTGTGGCGAAGCAGAACTTGGGATTTCAGTTGCGTTTGTTGCAGCGGGGGCAGCAGCCGGCGGACTACCGGGCGATGAGTTCCGTCGGTCCCGGAGTATTCGAGCTGCGGGAGCAGGACGAGCGCGCATGGTATCGCGTGATCTACTTGTCCAGAGTTCACGACGTAATCCATGTGCTGCACTGTTTTGAAAAGAGAAGCCGCGAGACGCCCATGAAGGAAATCAACACGGCGCGGCAGCGCTTCAAGGCAGTCCGAGCACGGATGATTCGGGAGAGGAAGCATGGCGGGCGGACGTAACAAGCCAACTCACGTAACGCGGGGCAATGTCCTCGATGACTTGGGATTCTCGCCCGAGCAGGCCACAATCCTGAAGTTCAAGGCAGACTTGTACCAAGCCATCCTGAAGCACGCGCGAAAGTATTCGCAAGCCCAACTGCAGGTAATACTGGCGGAGCCTCAGCCACGCGTGAGCGAGCTGCTCAACGGGAAAATCGCCAACAAGAGCGTGGATAAGCTGCTCTACTACGCCGGGCGGCTGGGAATCGAAGCTAAAGCCCGATTTCCTCAAACCAACAAACAGGTTGTCCGACGAGAGTTGGCCGCGGCCGCGCGTTAAGGAGTCCGAGGTTGGGATGTCCGAGGTTTCCACCAACCCATCACGACCTCATCAGGTGCTCCTTCGGATCGCGCCGGCCCTCTGCGCGATTCCAATAACGATGTTGACATACGCCCGGAGGCCTCCTGTGCCTCTTTTCTCGTGAGGCTCATAGCGCGCCTCGGTCTCGTCCTTGAACTTGATAAGCCACTGATTTCGCGGATGAATCGGGTGTTGGTCGGCTGCTTTTAGCTTCCGCCAATCTTCCTTGAGGTCGTCTGGAAAATCCTCTTCCGTCAGGGTGTAGATCGAACGCAGTACGCTGAGCACACGCCTTTGCACAGACGAGTCCTTCAGCGGTGCAGTGACGATGTGCTCGAGCAGCCCACCCAGCACCAAGTTTTCGTATATGTACCCTATGTTAATGATCCTGTCCCCCCGTGCACACGCCTGTCCTCTGCCTAGTTCATAATTCCCATTCTCTTCCCCACCCGTTTCAGCACCTCCAGGGCCTGCTGCAATTCCTCCTTGGTGTGTGTAGCCGTCATGATCGTGCGGATGCGGGCTTTGCCTTCGGGCACGGTAGGGAATGCGATGCCCGTGCCGAGTACGCCTTCTTTGAATAGTTCGCGCGAGAAATCCATCGTCAGCTTGCCGTCGCCGATGATGATGGGGGTGATCGGCGTTTCGCTGGTGGGCGTGGTCTGGCCTCCGATATTGAAACCGAGCAATCCCAGCTCTTTTTTCCAGAAACGGGTGTTTTCCCAGAGGCGCTCGATGCGTTCCGGTTCGTTCTCCAGAACCTCGAAAGCGGCGATGCAGGTAGCGGCCACGGATGGCGGATGCGAGGTCGAAAATAGAAACGGCCGAGCGCGATGATACAGAAAGTCAATCAGGTCACGGGTGCCGCAGACGTATCCGCCCAACGCGCCAATTGCCTTCGATAGTGTTCCCACTTGAATGTCCACTCGCCCGTGCATTTTGAAATGATCGATCGTGCCGCGCCCGTTGCGGCCCAGCACACCTGAGGCGTGCGCGTCGTCTACCATCATGATCGCGCCGTACTTCTCCGCCAGTTCGCACAGGGCGGGAAGCGGACCGATGTCGCCGTCCATGGAGAAAACGCCGTCCGTGATCAGCAACTTCTTTCCCGGCTGATCCTTGATGCTGGCCAGTTGCTCCTCAGCGTGCGCCATGTCTTTGTGGTTAAAGACAAGAATCTTGGCCCGCGACAACCGCGCGCCGTCAATAATCGAAGCGTGGTTGAGCTGGTCAGAGATGATGAAATCATCCTTGCCCAGCACCGCGGAGACCGTGCCCGCATTGGCTGCGAATCCCGACTGGAAGACGACACAGGCTTCCACGTTCTTAAAGCGCGCAATTTTCTCCTCCAGTTCCATGTGGATTCTCATAGTTCCGGCGATGGTGCGCACCGCGCCGGACCCCACTCCGTACTTACGCGTCGCTTCGAGCGCGGCGTCGCGCAGCTTGGGATGAGTAGTCAGGCCGAGATAATTGTTCGACGCGAGATTAATGACCTTCTTGCCGTCGAAGGTGCACTCTGGGGCTTGCTCGTCCTCCAGCACCCGCAGGCGGAAGTGGGTGCCCTTGGCCTTGAGCTCGTTCAGTTGCTCGGTGAGATAGGAAAGGGGATTCGCGCGAGTTGTAGCCGTGGCCATGACATCTCCTCAGTTAGGGCCGCAGATTGCCGCAGATCAGCGCAGATTTGAGACTCACCAGTTTAATACTGGCGTGCGTAGAAAGGAAATTGGGACTCTGCGCTCGGGAAGGCTCCCATGCAAAAACCTCGGTGCTCGGCGGAACGCGTGAGAACGCCCGTCGTCCATCGTTCGCGGTGTTCTAGCACCACCAGTGCCTTATCCCAGCGCCTCCGCCACCTTCCCCTCGGCAATCAACTCCGCGATCCGCACGAAATCCTGATACATTACGCGGTCTTTGTCCATCGTAGGACATACTGAGCGGATCGCCGAGTACGCCGCCTGCCCGCGCTTGGAGGGTTTCAAGGGCGCCAGGAAATCCAGCGCCTGCGCCACAGCCATGGCTTCGATCGCCATCACGTTGCAAGTATTCTCCACGATCCGCTTCAGCTTGAGCGCCGCTGTCATTCCCATCGAAACGAAATCTTCCTTGTTGCCGGAAGTGGGGATCGAATCCACCGACGCGGGATGCGCCAGCACTTTGTTCTCGCTGACCAGCGCCGCCGCCGTAACCTGCGCCATCATAAAACCTGAATTGAGGCCCGCGCCCGCAGCCAGGAACGGCGGTAGCCCTTCATTCAACGCTGGATTCACCAGGCGTTCCAATCTCCGTTCAGAAATTCCAGCCAGCGCGCTCAAAGCAATCCCGAGAAAATCCAGGACGAAGGCCACCGGCTCGCCATGGAAATTCCCCCCGGAAAGTATGTCGTCACCTCCTGCGGAGCTGCCCTCCGCTGGGCCGCCGAGGGCGGCGGTCCCCACCCGGCCTTTTTCAGCCACGAACACCAGGGGATTGTCCACCGCGGAATTGACTTCGGTCAGCATGACTTCACGACAGTGAGCCAGCGTGTCGCGCACGGCGCCGTGCACTTGCGGCATGCAGCGCAGAGAATAGGCGTCCTGCACCCGGTCGCAACTGCGATGTGATTCGCGAATCTGGCTGCCTTCGAGCATGCGCCGCAGATCCTCGGCAGTCTTCAACTGTCCACGATGCGGGCGCGCCCGGTGAATGCGCTCGTCGAACGCCACATCCGTCCCGCGTAACGCGTCGAGCGTGAGAGCACCGATAACATCCGCCGAATCCACCAGCGTTTCCGCCGCGAGCAGCGCCAGGATTCCGACCGCCAGCATACCTTGCGTGCCATTGATCAGCGACACTGCTTCTTTCGCTTCGAGCACCACCGGCTTGATTTGGGCTCGCCGCAGAGCTTCGGCTCCCGAAATGCGGAGCCCTTTATCATCCAGGCACTCACCCTCGCCGATCATCACCAGCGCCAGATGCGCCAGCGGAGCTAGATCTCCACTTGCTCCCACGCTGCCTTGCGAGGGCACGAACGGCGTGACGCCGCGATTCAGCATCTCGCAAAGCGTGTCAATAATCTCGGTGCGCACGCCCGAGTAACCTTTGGACAAAGAATTGGCACGGAGCAGGATCATGGCGCGCGCCTCGGCAGCGGGCAGCGGGTTACCCACACCTACCGCATGCGAGCGCACCAGATTGATCTGCATTTCGCGGATCTGGTCGCCGGCGATGCGCACCTCGCTGAGCTTGCCCACACCGGTGGTGATGGCATAAGAAACTTTGTTGCCGGTCACCAAAGCATCCACTACCGCCCGAGCCCGGGCGACTGCGCCACGGGCATCCGGATCTAGAAGCACAGGCCGGCGCTCAACGGCGACTTCGCGCACATCCTCCAGCGTCAGGTCGTTACCGTTGATGTGCAGTGCTTTCATTCAACCTGGAGTGTTTGAGATTTAGTTCCCGCGCAGAGCTATGCGGAACGGAAACAGAGTTCCCGTCATCACATGGTTCTTGATTGCAGGGTCATTGTTCATGATCTGACGCGCCGCTGCTTCCGATTCAGCTCGGAACACGGTGATGCCCATTGCGCTTTCATCGGTATTCAGCGTCCGTCCGACCAGGATCACCACACCCTTGTCCGTCAGATCCTTCAAATACCGAAAATGCTCCTCCACAACCTCTTGCTCATGTGCCGTGGGTCCGGTGCGCAACATATCGCCGCGCACGAGGTGTAGCCTGTATAAGAAGCATTCCTCCATCAGATCCCCTCAGCGCGCCGGAGCCTGACCTACGGCTGCTCGAAATGCGCTCATATACTTTCCCGGCAGCGGTGTTTTCTTCATCTCCATGTCAACCACAATGTGTGTCGTATCACCCTCGGCGAGCAACGTGCCGTCATTCGCGCGCACTAACTCGTAGCCGAACTGCACCAGCGACTCGCGAATGTGCTTCAAGTGTGTGCGCACAAGAATCTCGTCATCGTAGCGCGCCGGGGCCTTGTAGCGACAGCGCGCATCGATTACGGCAATCGCGCAGCCGTCGTTACGCTCGATGTCGCGATAGGAGAACCCAAGCTGGCGCAGAAATTCTACCCGTCCGATTTCAAACCAAACGAAGTAATTGGCATGATAGACCACGCCCATCTGGTCGGTTTCTGCATAGCGCACCCGCAGGCGGGTCTCGTTGATTACCGGATGGTGGTTCCCGTCGCCGTGACTCATTGCCCGCTCCAGCGCGGTTTGCGCTTCTCCAGAAATGAGGTAATGCCCTCGCGGAAATCGGCGGTCGTGCGAATGCGCGCATTGTCCTCCACCGCTTGGCCCATCTGCTGGTCCAGTTGCCCGGCAATAAACCCATTGATCAGCCGCTTCGTGGCTCGCACCGAAGAGGGGCTGTTTTCCAAAAGCTGCGATGCAAGTTCACTTGCTCGTTCCATCAAGCGCGCCGGTTCGACGATCTCATTCACCAAGCCGTAGCGGTGCGCTTCGGCCGCGTCGAAAATGCGGCCGGTTAGCAGCAGGTCACGCGCAATCTTGTGCCCCACTTGCCAGACCAGGATCGAAGAAACAATCGCCGGCACAAACCCGATGCGCACTTCGGTGTAGCCAAACTTGGCTTCCGGCACCGCCAGCGTGAAATCACACATCGTCGCCAACCCGGTGCCCCCAGCGATGGCGGGGCCGTTCACCGCGGCGATGGTGGGCCTGGGAAACTCATAAAGCCGCCGAAAAATATGAGCCATCCGCGCGGAATCTCTTACGTTGTCCTCATGGGTCTTACCGAGAAGCGACTTCAATTCCTCGAGGTCCATCCCTGCGCAGAATGCTTTGCCCGCTCCGGTCAGAATGACCACTTGCGCCGGGGATTGCTCAATTTCATCCAGCCCGGCCAGCAGTTCGTCAACCAACTGAAAACTGATGGCATTGCGCTTGTCCGGACGGTTGAACGTGAGGGTGGCGATGCCGGAGCCGTATGTAAGTTGGATCGTCTTATATCCCATTTATTCCACTATTTCCCTCAAGCTTGCCGTCCTGAGCGAAGAACCTGCCCGATCCATCTACTCAATCCGCCGCCGAGGAATTTGTATATCGCGAACCGATTTCTGCCGTCGCCCGCAGCAGCACATCGAGCGGCTTGAGCGAGGGTAAAGGCGCGCCCCGCGCGGCCAGAGCCTCGATCACCTTTTCTGTCGAAATGTTTCCGACCAACTGATCCTGCGCGAACGGACATCCGCCCAAACCGCCCAATGCCGAATCAAACCGGCGGCAACCGGCTTCATACGCGGCCGCAATTTTTTCCGCGGCCTGCTCGGGACGACTGTGCAGGTGCACGCCGATTTCCAGGTAATCGTACTTCGAGATCACTGCGGAAACCAGTTCGCGAATCTGCACCGGGCCCGCGACGCCGACCGTATCCGCCAGCGATATCATACGAATCCCTTCCGATTCGAGCAGATCAATCGCATCGACCACCTCTCCGATGTTCCACCCATCTCCGTAAGGGTTGCCGAACGCCATCGAAATATACACCACCGTGTCTAGTCCGGCTTCATCTCCTTTTCCTTTGATCTTCTCCAATTCGTCGATGGCTTCTTCCAGCGTCTGGCGCTGGTTGTTGCGCAGGAAGGTCGGCGAAACAGAATAAGGGAATCCCAGTGTGCGCACAGCATTCGTGTTGATGGCTCGTTGGGCGCCCTTTTCATTTACCACAATTCCGATGACCTCAACGTCGTCCGGTGGATCGAGTTCCTTCAGGACTTCTTCCGAATCCGCCATCTGCGGTACAGCGTTGGGTGAGACGAACGATGCGGCATCGATGTGCTTGAATCCCGCACTGATCAATGCTCGCAAGTACTCGATCTTGATGTGGGTCGGAATCTGACCCTTCAGCCCCTGCCAGGCATCACGCGGACACTCGACCAGTTTGACAGATTCTGACATTTCTAATTCTTCGCCGCAGATCAACGCAGACGACGCTGATTTCTCATGTCTCGCTGATGTAGGTAAGAGAGTCTGCCAGACACCAAAGGTCTTTTCGCGATCAGCGTTCATCTGCGTTGATCTGCGGGGCAAACGATATCAAGTTTGCAGCACCCCCACCTTGAACTCCGGAACATCTGGATTCAGCGAAGCAGCCTCGAGTGCCTGTACAATCGCTTCCCGGGTTTCGATGGGATCAATGATTTTGTCGATCCACAGCCGGGCTGCGCCGTAGCGCGGATCGGTCTGGTCGTCGTAGGTGCGCTTCACCGACTCGTACAATTCTTTCTTTTCTTCTTCGCTCAACTTTTTTCCGCTGCGTTCCAGTTGCTTGATCTTGATTTCGACCAGCGTTCCCGCAGCAGAATCACCGCTCATCACGGCATAACGGGCGGTGGGCCAGGCAAACACCAAACGCGGATCATAGGCCTTGCCGCACATCGCGTAATGTCCGGCGCCGAACGATCCGCCCACAATCACGGTAATTTTCGGCACCACCGAGTTCGACACCGCGTTCACCATCTTTGCCCCTGCCTTGATGATGCCGCTCCACTCCGCATCTCGTCCGACCATGAATCCGTTCACATCGTGCAGGAAAACCAGCGGAATCAAATTCTGATTGCAATCCATGATGAAGCGCGCGGCTTTTTCCGCAGATTCGGTGTAAATGACGCCGCCAAACTCGATGCGCTTGTGACCTTCGTGGTCGATCTGCTGGGCATGCAGCTTCTGATTGGCGACGATCCCCACGGCGAAGCCGCCGATGCGCGCATAGCCACAAAGCAACGTTTTTCCGTACTCCGGCTTGTACTCGTCGAAGCGGCTGCCGTCTGCGATGCGAGCGATGACCTCTTTCATGTCGTACGGACGGGCCGGAGATGAATCGTAGATGCCGTAGATTTCTTCGGCGGCCAGTGCCGGTTCCTCCGGCTTTTTGCGGTCCCACGGAGACTGCCGACGATAGCCCCACTTTTCCACGATGGCGCGAATCCGGTCCAGGCAGGCTTCGTCATTCGCTTCGCGGAAGTCCACTGTGCCGCTGATCCCCGCGTGCATGGCCGCGCCGCCTAACTCTTCGGCGGAAACTTTCTGGCCAATCGCGGCCTGCACCAGGGCCGGCCCGGCTAGAAAAAGTCCGCTGCCATCCGTCATCAGCACGTGATCACACATAACAGGAAGGTATCCGCCGCCCGCCACACACATGCCCATAATGGCGGCGATCTGCGGAATGCCCATGGCCGACATCACGGCATTGTTGCGGAACACGCGACCGAAGTCATCGGTGTCGGGGAACACGTCTTCCTGCAAAGGCAGAAACACGCCCGCGGAATCGACCAGATACATCGTCGGGATGCGGTTTTCGATGGCGATGTTCTGCGCCCGAATGACCTTTTTCGCGGTCATCGGGAAGAATGCTCCCGCCTTCACCGTGGCGTCGTTGGCGATGATCATCACCAGGCGCGTGTGGATTCGCCCCAGCCCGGTGATTACGCCTGCCGCCGGCGCCCCGCCCCATTCTTCATACATGCCATACGCGGCGTACGAACCAAGTTCGAAGAAGCTGCCCGCATCGAGCAACAAATTGATGCGTTCGCGTGCCGTCAGGCGACCCTTAGCGTGCTGGCTTTCGATGGCTTTCGGGCCGCCGCCCTCACGGATTTTTTCTTCCTCGTTGCGCACTTGTGAAACCAGGTCGGCCAGGAAGCGCATGTTCGCTTCGAATCGTGGGGAGGTGGGATCCACGCGCGTATCAAGGACGCTGGAAGTTGAGGGTGCGCTGGACTCGATACGCTCGGCCATGGGGAAGGACCAGAAACTAATTACGGTATAACAGCAGAGCAGCGGCACGCAAACCGAGCGTTTCTAAGTAGTGGTTCAGTCTGATTGTCATCCCGAGCGAGGGTTCTTTGCGCAGCGAGGGATCTGGGCGAGCCGCGCGAAGCGTCGCGTCCTTTGCGACGCAATAATCGCGCGTCTGGCTCGCTTCCTTATCAAACTGACCCACTACCCATTTCTACCACAGAGTCACAGAGACACAGAGAACGCAAACAATTCAAGCTCTAAACGCTGGTTACGTTTGCGCCTGATTGTCCGGTTGGAGGATCTCCCATCAGAACCAGAATGCGCCTCATTGCCTCGGCGACCGGATCCTCCGCTACGGCCTCCACCAACCCGCACCGCAGTGCGTCCCGAGCGTGAATCTTTTCTGCGGCCACAAACATTTCCAGCGCCTTCGCTTTGCCGACCAGCCGCGGCAAACGCTGTGTGCCGCCCCAGCCCGTGATCAGCCCCAGAGCCGCGCCCCGGTGTCCGAAAATCGCGTGCGGCGAGGCAATTCGCCGATGGCAAGCCAGCGCCAGATCCAGTCCACCGCCCATGCAATATCCAGAGATTGCCGCGTACACACGAGCGGGGAAGCGCTCGATCTCGTTCATCAGCGTCTGCCCCATCCCAGAGAATTCGTACGCCGCTGGTCCGGTTAAGGCGGCAATCTCCACAAGGTCAGCTCCGGCGGAAAAGAACCTCTGATTTCCCGCGATGATCAGGGGTTCGGCTTTGCGCACCAATTCACGAACCGCCTCGATCAGCCCCAATACGCACGCCCGAGTGAGGCGATTTGTGCCGTCATCAGAACGCAGGCGCAGCAGGCGAATACCAGCGAGCCGTTCGATCTGAAAGAAGGGATCAGCCATGAGCAGTAGCGAGCGTCGTTAGCGGCTGCTGATCTCGGCCATCAGCCGGCTGTGGGCACGGTGCGCGGCTTGATGTTGGCGCGGATGAACTTGACAATATCATCCATCGCCGTGCCCGGCTGGAAAATGGCAGCCACTCCGATTTGCTTAAGGTTGGCCACGTCCTGATCGGGAATAATTCCGCCGACCACAACCAGCACATCATCCATTTTATTTTGCTTGAGCAGATCCATCACACGGGGGACGATCGCGTTGTGCGCGCCGGAGAGAATCGAAAGGCCGATGACATCTACGTCCTCTTGCAGCGCAGCGTTCACGATCATCTCCGGGGTCTGGCGCAGACCGGTGTAGATGACCTCCATGCCGGCATCGCGCAGAGCGCGGGCGATGACCTTGGCCCCGCGGTCGTGTCCGTCCAGGCCGGGTTTGGCAACCAGCACGCGGATTTTCTGCTCCGGCATCACCCTTATTTAACCACAGTGGACAAAGGAAACACAGCGCGCTGGGTCACCCCCCTCTGTGATCTCTGTGTCCTCCGTGGTTACATGGTCTTGATGTCCAGACTTCGCCACAAATACCAGCAGGCAACGCTCCGGTACGGCTCCCAAGGCTTGGCGATCTTTTCCATCTGCGCGGGCTTGGGCAGCTTGCGCTTGTTGTAATGCTTCTTGATCGCCATCTGCACGCCGAAGTCGCCAGTGGGCAGCACGTTTGGGCGTCGGAGAGTAAACATCAGGAACATGTGCGCGGTCCAGACGCCGACGCCTTTCACCTGAGTGAGATGCTCGATGACTTCCTCGTCAGATAAGCCCGCCAGCCTGGTGAAGTCGAGTTCGCCGCGCCGGGCGCGCTCAGCCATATCGAAGAGATAAGACGACTTCTGTTTGGAAAGACCGACGGAGCGCAATTGCTCGGGCTTGAGCCTCAGAATCCCTCCCGGAGTGACCGGCTCGCCTGCCAGCGCCGCGAATCGCTTAAAGATCGTTACCGCGGCTTTCCCGTTGAGCTGCTGGTAAACAATCGCTTCGGCCAGGCTGTGAAACTCCGGCGGACCATACTCCATGCGGCAAGGTCCTACGCGCTCAATGATGGCGGCCAGCACGGGGTCGGATTTCTTCAGGTGATTGACAGCTTTTCGCATGCGAAGGTTTGACGAAAGTCAGAACAAAGAGGATAGCAAACTCATTCTTGTTTGTGTGAGGACAGTCGTCGCCTGTCCGGCCGGGCGCACCCCGGTAGCTTTACAGCGCGAGCCGGATGACCGCTTCCCTGGCCGAGACGATAGGGATGCCCTCCACTACTCGCAACGAGAGCAAGTCAGCTTTGTCGTTTGTGACCAGCAACGTTGCCCCTCCATCCACCGCAGTCTCCAAAAAGACATCATCGTCCGGATCGGGACTCAGCTTGATACTCGACACAAGTTCTACTCGTTCGGTTTGATAGACAAGGTAGGCGGCAATGTCCGCGACGAACTCGTCCGTGATTCTCTTAAATCTCCGAATCTGAGGATAGTCGAGCACCCGCAGGTACTCTTCCACGATCAGGTCGGAAACTAGGTGGATAACTTTCTTGTGTTGAATCGCCCTCAAGATCTGCGAGGGCGAACCTGCCCCAGAAATAAGCCCACTTACGAAGACATTGGTATCAATGACTAGGCGCGGGCGGGCGGGGCTTGTCAACAGCCACGCCGGTTCTTTCTAACCGCCTTGACCGCCTTCGCGACCGCGCGCTCGACTTCTGACCCAGAGACGCCACGGTTCGCCGACTGCACCTCGGAGATTGACTTCCAGGGATCGATGTTCCTGAGCGCCCTTCTGACAATCAGAGCTTGGGCTAAAATGCCGCTGATGGAAGTCCCTTTTTCGAAAGCTTCCTTAGCGACCTCCTCATGAACGCTGGAGGAGACCCTGACGTGAATCTGGCCGTTGAATGTTCGGGGCATAAGAAACATCACTCCGTATACCACTATACCATGGTATATCGCCTGCGGCTAGCCGGCGGTTACGTAAAGCTCGCTTCCGTGTACGTCCCGTACACATCTCTCAGCGCGTCGCAGATTTCGCCCACCGTAGCGTAGGCGCGAACGGCATCCACGATATAGGGCATCGTATTGGCGGGCGAAACATTCCCGTTCGACTCGGCCTGCGGTTCCTGAGCTGCAGCTTTCTTCAAGGCATCCAGCCGGCGCCGGACTTCTTCATTCGACCGTCGCGCCCGCAGGGCTTTCAGTTTCGCCGATTGATGGTGGGCGACACTTTCCCCAATGTAGAGAATGTTCGGCGACTCTTCTTCGATAACGAACTCATTTGCGCCGACGATGATTTTTTCTTTCGCTTCCGCCGCCCGTTGAAATTGATACGATGCTTCAGCGATTTCTTTCTGCGGATATCCGCGTTCAATGGCCTTGACCATGCCGCCCATCGCGTCGAGCTTGCCAAAGTAGTCGAAGGCGCCCTCTTCCATTTGCAGGCTCAGGTTTTCAAGAAAGTAAGAACCGCCCAGCGGATCGACGGTTTGGGCAACACCGGATTCATATCCAATGATCTGCTGGGTTCGCAAAGCAATGCGCGCCGCTTCTTCGGTGGGCAGGGCCAGCGCTTCGTCATACCCGTCAATGTGCAACGATTGCGTTCCGCCCAGCACCGCCGCCAGGGCCTGCAGCGCCGCGCGCGCGATGTTGTTCATAGGTTGCTGCGCCGTAAGCGAAACACCCGCCGTCTGGCTGTGGAAGCGCAGCAGCCAAGAGCGCTGGTTCTTGGCCGCGAAACGGTCTTTCATCACCTGATACCAGATCTTTCGTGCGGCACGGTATTTGGCGATCTCTTCGAAAAAATCGTTATGTGCGTTAAAAAAGAAACTGAGCCGGGGGCCGAATTCATCCACGTCAAGCCCGCGACGCCGCGCCCATTCGACATACTCCACACCATCGTAGAGCGTAAACGCCAGTTCCTGCAGCGCGGTCGAGCCGGCTTCGCGGATGTGGTATCCACTGATCGAAATAGTGTTGAAGCGCGGCGTGTGCTTCGAGCCGAACTCGAAGGTGTCCACCACCAGCCGCATCGAGGGCTCGGGCGGATATATGTATTCTTTCTGCGCTATATATTCCTTGAGAATGTCATTCTGAATCGTTCCGGAAATCTTCTTCCAGTCCGCGCCCTGTTTTTCGGCCACCACCAAATACATCGCCCACAGAACAGAAGCAGGGGAATTGATGGTCATGGAGACGGTGGTTTTCTCAAGATCGATCCCGCCGAAGAGGATCTCCATATCCTCCAGGGAGTCAATCGCGACGCCGCATTTGCCAACCTCACCCTCGCTGGCGGGATGATCGGAGTCATAGCCCATCAGCGTGGGCAAGTCGAAGGCGACCGAGAGCCCTCCTCCACCATGCTCCAGCAGATACTTGTAGCGCTGGTTGGTTTCCTCCGGCGAGGCGAAGCCGGAGAACTGGCGCATGGTGAAAAGCTTGCCGCGATATCCGGTGGCATGAATGCCGCGGGTGTAGGGCGGTTGGCCGGGATAGCCGAGATATTGGTCGTAGTTCCAGTCCTCGGGAAGGTCGGCTTGAGTGTACAGGCGGCGGATGGGGACGCCGGAAATCGTGGTGAAACGTGCGTGACCGTTCTGGTCGAGGTTGACCCCGGTCGGGGCGCCAATCGGCCGCTCGGGAGCTTTCTCCAAAGTCGGCGCCAGCGTCTTTTCGGCCCACTGTTTTTCGCCCGCGGAAGGAAGGCGATCCTCGAACACATCAGAAATCGGACTATCGGCAACCTGCGGTGGTTTCTTATCGGCCATGAACACCCCGTCTGACTTGATGATAGAGGAGCAGGGAAGCTTCGGCAAGCCAGCGTCGACCCTAGTTTTTCTTTTTCCCTAGCTCCCACACCTTCGCGTATTTCCATGAAACATAAACCGCGTGATACAGATGCAGCAGCAGGCCCTCGCGGCCGTCGAGGAAGCCGAGACGAATGAAATAGTTGTAGATGAACGTGAGCCACGGACGGGCGACGATGTTCAGCACATTGAAGCTGCGATGCCCTCCTTCAACCGCGAGCTGCGCCCCCATTGACGAGTAGTTGTTCATGTGATCGATGTAGCCGCGCAGCGTGGGATAGGCATTGTGCAAGATTGCATGCTGGAGCTGGCCGGTCGGGCCATTCAATTTAATGGTGGGATGGGCGCCGTATTCCTCGAACCGGCCCGCACCGCGACGCACAAGGCGCAACTTCGGATCCGGATAGAAGCCGCCGTGTTTGATCCAGCGGCCAAGGAAAAAGTTCTTGCGCGGAATCCAGAAGCCATTCACCGCCGGGCTCGCCTTCACCGTGGCCTCTATTTCGGCGGATAGTCCCGGTTCCAGCGCTTCGTCAGCATCCAACTGCAGCACCCAGTCCTCGGAAGCCTTGTCCATTGCCGAGTTCTTCTGCCCGGCGAAGCCTTTCCACGGCTCAGCAAATACCTTCGCGCCGAAGGATCGCGCGATTTCAACTGTGCGATCGGTCGACCCAGAATCCACTACGATGATCTCGCCCCGCCCGTCGCGCACCAGCGGCATCACACTTTCGAGTGTGCGCGGAAGGTTGGATTCTTCGTTCTGCGTGATCAAAACGACAGAAAGCGTCACGCGCAAAGGATAAACCCGCAAGTGCCCGCACTGAAATGACGCCTGGGGTGCCATCGCCAAAAAAGCAGTTTCCGCAAGGTGCGAGAACCGCCCGGGAGCGCACCACAATAATCGCTAGCGCTGTTGCGGCGGTTGAGCCGGCGGCATCACCGGCTCCGGATTCGGACGCGCAGCCACATATGGCACACTCGGCATGTGGCTGACTTGCCCAGTTTCCGCGTCGTCCATAACGATTCCGGCGCGATCTAACAGAAGCCCGGTGGCGCGATCCATTTCGACTTGAGCTTTTTCGTATGCCGCTTTCGCCGACACCAGGTTAGACTCAACCACGGTCAAAGCAGCCTGATCCTGCAACACGGCAGTAGGGTTGGAGACGCCGGCAGCCAGCTTCTGCTGCTCAGAATTCAACGTTTCGCGGGCAAAATCGACGGCAGCCTGCGCCGCATCCACGCTGGCTCGGCTCTGCTGTACGTCGAACTGCGCGTTCCGTACCTCGATCCGAACTTGATTTTCCAGTTGCTGAAGTCGGACCTGCGCCTGGCGATATTCCAGCTCAGCGCGAACCTGGTTTGCCTGAGCCTCCCGGTTGCGAATGGGAATATTGAGGGTCAGGCCCATGCCCTTGTCGGGGGCGACCGAGGTTACAAGCTGATCCAGAGTGCCGCCGTAACCGACCGGCCCGCCGCTTCGAAACGGAGGTGCGGCGTTACTCGGCGCAAAGCAGAAGTTGGTACTCGCACCCTTAGTACCGCAAACCGGCACCAGAGGGTTGACGTCTCCGCCGATTCCGGACCCGCCATAGTACGCGAACAAATTGAGCGTGGGCAACATTGCATTCCGGACCGCCTTGTTGTTCAACTGACGGCTATTGAGGTCGATCCGCGATTCCGCCAATTCCGCGCGATGGGCCAGTCCGTCCTTGATGAGATCCTGAGTGGGCACAATGGGTTCTTCAGGGGGCAGTTGCATGATCGAAGTGGGGATCACCTCAGCCCCGCCGAGCACCGGATCTTCAAGGTTGCGGCTCAGGGCATTCTTCATCAGCAACTCCTGCAATTCCAGATTTGTCCGGGCCAGAATGAGATTCTGTTGATCGGTGGAGACTGTGCTCTGCGCGCTGACCACCTGGATGGGCGGCAAAGTGCCGACTTGTACTTGTTTCTTGTTATCCTCTAACGTTCGCTGCGCAAATGCCAGCGCCTCCTGCTGAACCCTTACGTTTTCGTAGGCATACACCAAGTTCCAGTAGAGATTCTCGATCTGGTCCACGGTGGTGATGACCTGCAAGCGGAAGGCTACGTCGGAAATTTCGCGATTGTTTTTCGCGATGCGAATGAACCGCGTGTTAGCCAAGAACCCAAGACCCTGCAAGAGTTGCTGTGTAAGCCGGATCTGGAACCCGGAGTTCAGCGCCGGCGTATAAGTGGTCGTTCTGTTATTGGAGGTGGTGTGGGTGTTGTTGAACCCCACGGACAGATCAGTGCCCCAGTGAAAACCCTGCAGGTAGGAAAAATTGGCCGTCCCCGTGTTGGCATTGGCCACACCATTCGGTACCTGAGTGAATATGCTTGTGGACTCAATGTTGTTGCGGTCCATTTGCAGCGTGCTGCTGAGAATCGGATCGAAGCTGGTAATCGGCGCGCCAATGCCTAAGGTCGAACTCACCAAACCATTTGTGCCCGTACCCACGCCGCCGGCCGCCACGCTGGTGCCGCCGGCCCCGGAACCCACGGTTCCGTTGAGACCGCCCACGCCTCCACCGGGCGTGTTCTGCACGATACCCGTGTTCACACCAAGAACGTTGGCTCCTGCTTTCGCTCTGAGAATGTCAGTGTCGGCGATGTTCAGGTTGTAGCGCGCCAGCACGATGTCGAGGTTGTTCTCCAGGGCTAACGATACGGCATCGTTGATCGAAAGCAGAATCTTGCCGTCCCGCATCAACTGGTCGATGCGCGGCGCGTTGCTCAGATTCGGCGTCGGAACATCGCGCGGTGTGTAAGGCGCGAGCACGTTGGGAAACTGCGAACGCGACTTGGAGTAGTCGGTCGTGAGCCGCTGCGGTTGCGGCGTTGCAGGAACCGGCTGAGGCAGGGTTGATTGGGTGGCCTCGACTTGCGTAACCGGGGTCGCGGATTCCGATTCTCGGGCCCAACTTCCAAGGGCCAGCGCACCGGACATCACAAGAGCACAGGCCAGCCGAACGGTGAACTTTAAACCAGGCAATAACATTTGTTCGTCTCCTTCAACAAAAAGTTTGGTAAAGATTGCTGACTTCTCAATCTCGGGATTGGATGCGAAGCGCATCAGGAATATGTCTGGTGAATCCGGGGTACAGGCTAGAGTAGCTTCCACTGAGATGAATGATACAGGCACAAATTGTAAAGATTTATGAAGAGCGAGCGGTTCGGCGATCCGAAGAGATCAGCGCGGATGGTCTGGAAGGCAGGAAATCAACACGCTGGCGCCCGCGATTCAGGTTGGATCGATTCGAATCGCGGGCTGCAAACTTTGCGGTCCCAGGTCGCCGCCGCGGTTGCGGTTCTTAGGGCTGCTGGGCCGGCGAAATCAGCGATTCCGGGTTCGCACGCGGCGCGACGTACGGAATCCTGGGCATGTGGGTGACCTCGCCACGCTCGGCATCGGCCATGACGATACCCGCGTGATCCAGCGTCAGCCCGATGGAGCGGTCCAGTTCCACCCTCGACTTCTCGTAAGCCGCCATGGCCGACACGAGAGTGGACTCCGCCGTCGCCAGGGCCGACTGGTTCTGTAACACCAGGGTCGTGGTGGAAGCGCCCAAGGCATACTTTTTTTGCTCGGCGTCCAACGACTGGCGTCCCAATTCCACCGCCGCTTGAGCAGCCGCTACGCTGGCCCGGTTCTGCTGCACCGTGAACTGCGCGCTGCGCACCTCGATGCGGACCTGGTTTTCAATCTGCTGCACACGCATCTGCGCCTGGCGGTACTCCATTTCGGAACGCACCTGCGCGGACTGTGCGGCGCGGTTGCGCAGCGGGATGTTAAGCGTCAGCCCGACGCCCTTATCGGGTGCGGATGAATCAACCAGGTCGTTCAAGGCGGTTCCATAGCTTAGCGGGGAGGCTGGCGCGATTATGTTGAGGGGTGGTCCTGCGCAACCGAACTGCTGTTGTGCCGACGTCAGATTGGCGCAGAGATTCGACGGGTTCTGTGCGCCGCCCAACCCCGAACCTCCATAGTAAGCGAATAAGTCGAGAGTGGGCAGGAGGGCGCTGCGCACTGCCTTGTTACTAATTTCGGTGTTCGCCAGGTTGATGCGCGCTTCGGCAAGCTCGGGGCGGTGGCTGAGCGCATCGTTTACCAAATCCTGCGTGGGAACGACGTCCTCCTGTTGGGGTATCAGCGTGGTCGAGGCGGGAATCACTTCGGCGTCGGCCAGCCGGGGATCAACCAGGGTCCGGCTGAGCGCGTTCTTCATCAGCAACTGCTGTAACTGAAGGTTGGTCAGAGCCACCGTCAATTGTTGCTGATCCGTGGCCACCGTGCTCTGCGCACGTACGACTTCGATTGGAGCCAGGCTGCCGATCTGCACTTGTTTCTGAGTGTCCGAGAGTGTCTTCTGGGCAAAGGTCAACGATTCGTTCTGCACCCTTACGTTTTCGTAAGCAAAGACCAGGTCCCAATACATGTTTTCGATCTGATCCACCGTGCTGATAACCTGCAGCCGGAATGCAACATCCGTGATCTCACGGTTGTTCTTAGCGATGCGAATGAAACGGTTGTTGGCTGCGAAACCCAGACCCTGCAGCAGATGCTGCGTCAGCCGAAGCTGGAAGCCGGAGTTGAGCAGTGGGCTCAAGGTTGTGAACGGGCTGTTAGTGGTGATACGACTGTTGTTAAAGCCGACAGACACGTTGGTGCCGGACTGGAAACCCTGCACGTAGGAAAAATTGTAAGTTTGCGTGTTCTGGGCGAGCACCGGCACACCGGTAAATGCGCTGCTGGCCAATTGATTGTAGTGATCCCACTGCAGCGTACTGCTGAGGATGGGGTCGAAGCTGGTGATGGTGGGACCGATACCCAGGGTAGAGCCGACAATGCCGCCCGCGCCCGTGCCCGCGCCTCCTGCTCCGGCGCTGGTGCCACCGGTGCCCGAACCGACTTGCGATCCCAGGCCCCCCACGCCGCCGCCCAGCGTGTTCTGTACCACGCCGGCGTTAACCCCGAGAATGGGCGCACCGGCCTTGGCGCGCAGCACATCGGTATCGGCGATGCTCAAGTTGTAACGCGCGATCCCAATATCGAGATTGTTTTCCAGAGCCAGCGCGACCGCGTCGTCCATGGAAATCATGAGTTTGCCATTTTGCAATAACTGGTCAATGCGCGGCGTGTTGCTCAGGTCAGGCGGTGGCAGGTGTCGCGCCGTATAAGGCGCGATCGGATTGGGGAAGGCAGAGCGCCCCTTCGCGTAGTTTCCCAGCACAAACCGCTGTGGCTGCGGGGCCTGCACCGGCGTCGCTTGCGAGGACGGTGCGGCGGGCTGTACTGCATCTTGTGCCCAACTGCTCAGGGCCAGCAAGCCCGCCAGTGCGATGGCCGCAACCGGCCGGGCAGCAGACTTCAAACCAGGCAATAGCATTTCGTTTCTCTCCATGCATAAGAGCTGACGCTAAAATGGCATACGCCTTCTCAGGTCAAGAGTTACTACGCAAAACAGCCGCCCCGGGTTTCATTTTTGTGCTGCCCGGCGCCCGCTGCTTTTCATTCCGAAGCGCCCGATGGAATGCAATAGTATAGCTGACGCAACACCGTGTTCGGGGACTCGGGCAACGTCGCAGATCTTTGCAACGACGCGCATCCAAATCGCCGGCCATCGGGGAGCAGCATCCTAGAAACAATCCTCATGCGTAATCTCAAAATCGTTCTGGCTTACGACGGCTCGGAGTTCTGCGGATGGCAGGTGCAGCCGGATGCAGCCACCATCCAGGGCACACTGGCCTGTGCTATTGGACGCATAACCGGAGAAAAGGTCTTGCCGCAGGGCTCCGGACGCACCGACGCGGGTGTTCATGCGCTCGCCCAAGTGGCCACATTCCCAACGGCATCGCCCATCCCTGCGGAGAATATGGTGAAGGCCTTGAACGATATCCTGCCCGCCTCGATCCGGGTGCTCGAGGCTTCCGAGGCGGAGCCGGAGTTTCACGCGCGCAAGTCGGCGAAGGCAAAAACCTACCGCTACCGCATGTTCCGCGGTCCTATTTGTCCGCCCTTCCTGGCGCGCTACGTCTGGCATTACCCCTACCCCCTGGACGAAGCTGCCATGCGTGAGGCGGCTGCGTCGGTGACAGGGGAGCACGATTTCACCTCTTTCGCCGCAGCCGACCCGGAACGAGGACACCAAGATCAGCCGGCTTCCAATGTCCGGCAGATTTTCCTGTCAGGTTGGGAGCGGGAGGGAGTGGAATGGATCTACACCGTGCGGGGCAGCGGATTTCTTCACCACATGGTGCGAAATCTGGTTGGCACGTTCGTTCTGGCGGGAAAGGGCACGCTTCGGCCAGGCGACGTAGGAAAGATCCTCGAGGCGCGCAATCGCTCCGCAGCCGGAGCTACGGCCCCAGCCAGCGGGCTCTATCTGGTGAACGTGGAGTACTGAGCTTTCCCGTTGGAGTTTACGATCGGCTTCCTCTGTGAATCTGTGTCCTCTGTGGTTCGGTTCTTGTTCTAGACTGATGTGGTGCCTGCTGGCGTCCAGATTGAAACACGGCGGATCATGTCGGTCAATCCCGCCACAGGCGAGGTTTTGCGCCAGTTCGAATGCGCGACCGAAAGTGAAATTCACCAGGCAGTGGCCCGGGCCCGCGCTGCCCAGTTCGACTGGAATGCAGGCGGAGTGGGGAAGCGCATTGCCATCCTGCGCGATTTTCAGCGCCTGCTTCATGAGAGGAAATCTGACATCGCGGCGCTGATTACGCGCGAAGCTGGCAAGCCATGCGTCGAAGCGCTGCTAACTGAAGTGCTGGTCGTACTCGACGCTGCCCGCTTCTGCACCGAAAACGCTTACGGGTTCTTGCGCGAGCAGCCGCTTCCACACGGCAATCTGGCCATGAAGACGAAGGCCGGACGTATCCTGCGCGAAACCTACGGCGTAATCGGGATCATTTCCCCGTGGAACTATCCCTTTTCCATTCCAGCGACGGAATCGCTTTCCGCGCTCGTGACTGGGAATGCCGTCGTGTTGAAGCCGTCGGAACTGACCTCGCTGACTGCGCTGGAATTGTCGTCCTTGCTGCATGCAGCCGGTGTCCCGCGAGATGTCTTCCAGATTCTGGTAGGCGATGGAGCCTGCGGCGCTGCGCTGATCAATTCCGAGATCGACAAGCTGGTCTTCACCGGAAGTTTGGCCACGGGCAAGCGCATCGCGCAGGCTGCTGCCACCCGCTTGCTGCCGGTGGTTCTGGAACTCGGCGGAAAAGATCCCATGCTGGTGCTTGACGACGCAGACCTGGACGTCGCCTCCAGTGGCGCGGTCTGGGGCGCATTCGTGAACGCCGGACAGGCTTGTCTTTCGGTTGAGCGCTGCTACGTGCATCGCAGCCTGTACGAACCGTTTCTCCAAGCCTGCGTGCGCAAGGCCAGGCAACTGCGGGTGGGCAACGGGGTGGATCCGCAAACCGATGTCGGGCCGCTAATCCACGAACGGCAATTACGGAACCTGGAATTGCATGTGGAAGATGCCCGCACGCAGGGAGCGCGCGTGCTCACCGGAGGCTCACGGCTGAAAGAGCTTGGCCCGAATTTCTACGCGCCCACCGTGCTGGCCGATGTCACGCACGAAATGCGCATCATGCGCGAGGAGACGTTCGGCCCGCTGCTCCCGGTAATGCCGTTTGACACGGATGATGCGGCAATTCAATTGGCCAATGACTCGGAGTACGGCCTCGGGGCCAGTGTTTGGACCCGCGCTCGCGCTCGCGGAGAGTCCTTGGCCAGGCGCATCCACGCTGGCACAGTGATGGTGAACGACGCCGTCTCCTGCTTCGGCATCAGCGAAGCTCCTCATGGTGGGGTCAAGTCGAGCGGCGTCGGGCGCACGCACGGACGTTTTGGGATGGAGGAAATGGTCCGGATCAAGTACCTGGACTCCGATCGCCTTCCCTGGATGAAGAAAGTCTGGTGGTACGCATATGGCGAGGCATTCGGCAGGCAGATGGAAGGCTTCGTCGATTCGATGTTCGCGCGGAGATTAGGGCAACGATTGCGGGGAGCGCTGCGGTCGGCAGGAGTGATCCGACGCAAGGGCAGGCTTTAGCATGGCAATCGCAGATCCGAAGCGTGAATTACTACGCCACACCCGCCCTACGCAATCCACCCCAGAAACGGCTAAACTAATTCTTTGGGCGAGTGGCGCCCCTCCGGCTTGGTTCTCACCGCCCGAGCGCCGCATCTATTAACTCAGGAAGGCATTCTATGAATAGCTTTGGCAGCCGTTCCAGCCTCCGCGTTGACGGTCATGACTGCGAAATTTACCGCATCGACGCGCTTGATAAGCAGGGCATTTCGACCAAGCATCTCCCTTTTTCGCTGCGCATTCTTTTGGAAAACTTGCTGCGCACCGAAGATGGCCGCAATGTGACCAAAGCGGATATTCGCGCTCTGGCGGGATGGAAGAGCAAGGCGAAGCCGGACAAAGAAATTGCCTTCACCCCGAGCCGCGTGTTAATGCAGGATTTCACCGGCGTCCCGGCCGTTGTGGATCTGGCCGCCATGCGCGATGCGATGAAGCGCCTCTCTGGTGATCCGGCTTTGATCAATCCCTTGCAGCCCGCCGAACTGGTCATCGACCATTCCGTGCAGGTCGATCAATTCGGCACTCCGAACGCGTTCCAGTTCAATGCCGAACTTGAATTCCTGCGCAACAAAGAACGTTACGCGTTTCTGCGCTGGGGACAGACGGCGTTTCGCAATCTGGCAATCGTGCCGCCCGATACCGGCATCGTGCACCAGGTGAACCTCGAATATCTGGCTCGCGTAGTTTTTGTGGACGAAAAGAAAACCGCTTATCCCGATACCCTGGTAGGCACCGATTCCCACACCACCATGATCAACGGCCTGGGCGTGCTGGGCTGGGGCGTGGGCGGAATCGAAGCGGAGGCCGCCATGCTGGGGCAGCCGGTTTCCATGCTCATCCCGCAAGTGGTGGGCGTGAAGCTCACCGGCAAGCTGCACGAGGGAGCCACCGCTACCGACCTCGTGTTAACCATCACCGAGATGCTGCGCAAGCATGGCGTGGTCGGAAAGTTCGTCGAGTATTTTGGCCCTGGGCTGCAAGAGTTGCCCTTGGCCGACCGCGCCACCATCGGCAACATGTCTCCAGAATACGGCGCCACCTGCGGCATCTTTCCCGTTGATAAAGAGACGCTGGCATACTTGCGCCTGACCGGGCGCTCGGAAGAGCAGATCGCGTTGGTCGAATCTTATTGCCGCGAGCAAGGATTGTTTCACGACGAGAGGACGCCGGAGGCGGAGTATTCCGAGCTTCTGTCGCTCGATCTCGCGACCGTGGAATCCAGCCTGGCCGGCCCCAAGCGTCCGCAGGATCGTGTGCCGCTCTCCCAGGCGCGCGACTCGTTTGAGCAGGCCTTGCCCTCGTTGATCAAGCCGGGCAAGGGCGCGGCGAAACCAACCGAGAGTGCCTCCGGCAATGGGCATCTTCACCACGGCAGCGTCGTCATAGCTGCCATCACCAGCTGCACGAACACGTCGAACCCTTCCGTAATGGTTGCTGCCGGATTGCTGGCCAAGAAGGCAGTGGAGCGCGGTCTGCAAGTTCCTTCCTGGGTGAAGACTTCGCTGGCCCCGGGCTCGAAAGTTGTCCGCGATTATCTGGAGCGCGCCGGTCTGACCGCGTACCTGGAAAAACTGAAATTCCACATTGTCGGTTACGGCTGCACCACCTGCATTGGGAATTCCGGCCCGCTGCCGGAGGCGATTTCCAAAGCAATTGATGAAAACAATCTGGTAGTGGCGTCGGTGCTTTCCGGCAATCGCAACTTCGAAGGACGCATCAATCCTGATGTTCGCGCCAACTACCTCATGTCGCCGCCGCTGGTGGTGGCGTTTGCGTTGGCGGGACGTATCGACTTGGACCTGCGCAAGGATGCCATCGCGCAAGACAAGAACGGCAAGCCGGTTTACCTCGCCGACATCTGGCCGTCACGCAGTGAAGTGGAAGAAGCTATCAAGAAGTCGATTTCCTCCGAGATGTTCCGCCACAGCTACGGTGAGGTTTATCACGGCGACGATCGCTGGCGCTCCTTGCCCGTGCCCAAGGGCGACACTTACGCCTGGGAGGAAGATTCCACCTACATTCGCCAAGCCCCCTACTTCGATGGCATGACCGTGAAACCCGGCGCCGTTGAAGAAATCAGAAATGCGCGCGTGCTGGCGGTGCTGGGCGATAGCGTCACCACCGATCACATTTCGCCTGCAGGCTCGATCAAGAAAGACAGCCCGGCGGGAAAGTATTTGATCGAGCACGGCGTCAAGCCCGCGGATTTCAATTCCTACGGCTCGCGCCGCGGCAATCATGAAGTCATGGTGCGCGGCACTTTCGCGAACGTGCGACTGCGCAACAAAATGGTTCCGAATCTTGAGGGCGGATTCACGCGTCACCTGCCCGACGGCGCCGAGATGACCATCTTCGAGGCTTCCGAAAAATACCTTGCCGAACAGGTTCCGCTCGTGATCATCGCGGGCAAAGAATATGGCTCCGGCTCCTCGCGGGACTGGGCGGCGAAAGGGCCGCGCCTGCTCGGTGTGCGCGCCGTCATCGCGGAAAGCTATGAGCGCATCCATCGCTCGAATCTGGTGGGGATGGGCGTTCTCCCTTTGCAATTTGCCGAGGGAGAGAGTGCGCAGTCACTCGGCTTGACCGGCGAAGAAGTATTCGAAATCAACGGAATTCGCGAGGCGGTCGAGAACTTCAAACCTGGACGCCAGGTGAAAGTCCGCGCCACAGCCGACGGCAAGACCAAAGAATTCAAAGCTCTGGTGCGGATCGACACACCGCAGGAAGCCCAGTACTACGCGAACGGCGGCATTCTGCAGTTCGTGCTAAGGCAGTTGCTGGCAGGAAAGCCTAAGCCCGAAGCGGTCACGGCCTAAAGCGGACTTATTGAACGGCCAGCGGTTCCATGCATCGACTCCCGAGGTAATCATGGCAATGCTGGAAACAGTTCTGAAGCGTTTTGAAGAGCCCGACGAAATACGGACGTTCGAAAAAGGAAAATTCGAACTCGTTCACATCGGGGGCATGACCATCGGCCGCGCGACATACCAGCCTGGCTGGAAGTGGTCCGTCCATGTCGGCCCCAGCGTGGGCGCGTCCCGCTGCAACGTCGAGCACGTTGGATTGGTGCTTTCCGGTTGCGCTACGGCCGCGATCGAGAACGGACCCGTCCACGAACTCCGCGCCGGCTCGCTCTTCTACATTCCACCCGGACCTCCGGGTCACGATAGTTGGGTGGTGGGTGACGCGCCCTACGTCTCGCTGCACTTCCTCGGCGCAGAGCACTACGCAAATAAGTAGGATTCACCTGAAAGCTGAAATCCCCAACTCGGGCAGGACTATGATCTCCTAGGCCTACCTGGCTCTTGCTTCCGAATCCAGCAGAATCGTTACCGGCCCGTCGTTCACCAACTCCACCTGCATCATTTCCTGAAACCGGCCGGTCTCGCACGGCAGACCGGCAGCGCGGATGCGTTCCACAAAATATTCATAAAGTTGGCGAGCGCGTTCGGGCGGAGCGGCCGCATCGAAAGATGGCCGCTTTCCGCGACGAACATCGCCGTAGAGTGTGAACTGCGAGACCACCAGAATCCCGCCACCGACCGCGGCCGCGTCCAGATTCATCTTGCCGTTTTCGTCTTCGAAGACCCGCAGCCCGGCGATCTTGTCGGCCAGGTAATTGGCGTCGGCTTCGCTGTCGGTAGCACCAACGCCAAGCAACACTACGAGTCCGCATCCGATTTTGCCCGCAATCTCTCCGTTTACTGTCACCTGAGCCCGGCTGACCCGTTGCACCACGGCACGCATACTTTGCAACCTGTTGGTAGTCTCCTAATCCTAAGTCTAGGTTTTCTTAGCGATCTTTGCGAACCCTTGCGTTCTTTGCGGTCAAAAGCTTTGCGGTCAAAAGCTCTTAACCGCGAAGTGCGCCAAGAATCGCTAAGAGCGCAAAGAAAGCATTCCAAACCTTGAAGGGCTCAGCCCATGCCCCACCGCGTATCTCTCGAGGACATCCCTCCGGCCCCGCCGTTGACCCCGGCAACGGCCAGCCGTTAGGATTCAGTTTAGCGTTTTCAGAGCCGTCCATCGGCGGGTTCTCTGGACCCTCCTTTACACCGATTCGTGCGGGCCAGTACACTACTCATTCTCGATTGGAGCCAGGAAAGGCGAGGATTCTTATGGCCGTTGCAGCGAGAAAAGAAATCGCGGAAAAAGTCAAACAGATCGTCGGTGAGCAACTGGGGGTCGACGAGTCCGAGGTCACGCCCAGTGCTTCGTTCGTAGATGATTTAGGAGCGGATTCGCTGGATCAGGTCGAACTGGTGATGGCGCTCGAGGAGGCCTTCGACTTGGAGATATCCGACGAAGATGCAGAAAAGATCCTCACCGTGCAGGACGCCATCGACTACATTGATAAGCACGCAAAGTGAGCAAGGAATCGACTTTCAGCCGAGCCTGCTCGGCCGGACCGCCCGGAGCGGCCGTCCCCGCGTGAGCCCGGGCAGGTCCATTGCTGTCCCCAGATACGAATTCGCAAGGAGAACTCATGGCAGCCGTTGATGAAAAAGTGAAACAGATCATTGTGGAACAACTGGGAGTGGACGAGGCCGAAGTGACTTCCAATGCCTCGTTCGTGGACGACCTGGGCGCCGATTCGCTGGACACGGTCGAACTGGTCATGGCCTTCGAGGAGGCCTTTGAGATCGAAATCCCCGACGAGGATGCCGAAAAGATCCGTACCGTGCAGGACGCCATCGATTACATCGGCAAGCACGCGAAAGGCGGGAAGTAGTTGGCGCGACGGGTCGTAGTCACTGGCATTGGGCTGGTTTGCGGGGTGGGCAACACCACGGAAGAGGTGTGGAGGAACCTGCTTGCCGGCAAGAGCGGTGTGGGGCGGATCACGCAATTTGATGCCTCCCAGTTCGCTTGCCAGATCGCAGCCGAAGTCAAACATTTCGACCCGCTGCAATTCATCGAAAAAAAAGAGCTGAAGAAGATGGGACGCTTCATCCACCTGGCCCTGGCGGCCGCCGATGAAGCCATGAAAGCCTCCGGGCTGGAAGTTACGCCCGAGATTTCAGATCGCACGGGCGTGCACATCGGATCGGGAATCGGCGGGTTCGATGTGATTGAGCGCGAGCATCTGAACCTGCTGCATGGCGGTCCGCGCAAAATCTCCCCATTTTTCATTCCGGCCTCGATTGTCAATCTGGCCGCCGGGCACGTCAGCATCCGCTACAACGCTAAGGGTCCCAACGAGGCCACATGCACGGCTTGCACCTCCAGCGCGCATTCGGTTGGAGATGCTTACAAGATCATCGCGCGCTGCGATGCCGATGTGATGATCGCAGGCGGCACCGAAGCCGCAATCACTCCCATGGGCGTGGGCGGATTCGCGGCCATGCGCGCGCTTTCCACACGCAACGATGCGCCCGAGAAGGCCAGCCGCCCGTGGGACTCGGGACGCGACGGATTCGTCATTGGCGAGGGCGCCGGAATCCTGATTCTGGAAGAACTGGAATTCGCCCGCCGTCGAGGAGCCCGGATTCTGGCTGAAATCGTTGGCTACGGTATGTCCGGCGACGCCCACCACATCACCCAGCCGGCCGAGAACGGCGATGGCGCCTACCGCGTGATGCTCAATACTCTGAACGACGCCAAAGTGCAAACCGAGCAGGTGGACTACATCAATGCCCACGGCACTTCGACCGATATCGGCGATAAGCTGGAAACAGTCGCCATTAAGCGCGCCTTCGGTGACCACGCCTACAAGCTTGCGGTGAGTTCGACGAAGTCCATGACGGGGCATCTGCTGGGCGGGGCGGGCGGACTCGAAGCCGGCATCACCGTGCTGGCGCTCCGCGACCAGATGGTGCCGCCTACCATCAACCTTGACAACCCCGATCCGGAATGCGATCTGGATTACGTGCCCAACCACCCCCGAAAAGCGGAACTGGCGTACGCCATGTCCAATTCGTTCGGCTTTGGCGGGACCAACGGAGCGCTGCTGTTCCGCCGCTGGGTGGAATAACCGATGCGGCCCTTGGGCGCCAGAAAACTCCTGAGCAACGTGGAAGGGTACACTTCAGTGTGTGTGTGAGAACTGCTTCCTGGGTTGCGTGGTGGAATGGAGTGCAACAATTCAGCGAAGAGCGGGGTGCCGGCTGCCCCGTAAGATTCGTCTCAAAATGATTCGCTCCAAGCTAAGTTGTTGAACCTTCGTTCGGCGTCCATCCGGGAGTCAAAATGGCAGTCTGACCCTCGCGTAGAATGCCATTTAATTGCGTTTGGAGGCCCGTAGGACGACGATCAGGCCTCCGGACGACGTTTAGGTCGTCCTGCCATACAGAAGCCTGCCAGAGCAGTCCTGCGTCGAATATTATCTTTTGGCTATTGCAGGAGTTCCCGAATTGGAACAGTGATCGCTTGCGGCTCAAGCAACTGGATGCCGTAGGGCTGCTGCCGCTCGCGAAGAATAGAACCGGCTTCGGGCTCTACGATCGGTCCCGACTGTGGCGGGTTTCAGCAAGGACCGGAAGACAGGCCGTCAGTCCACCCCGGTAATTACACCTTGGTACCCAGGGATTGGCCTTCTATCTCCTTGCCAATGCTGATAATTGAGACAGAATAGACTTTCAGGAAGAAACCAGCCACGATCATGGATAAACCCTCAGCCGTCGCCCCCATGCTCTCTACCAAGAAGGCGTCAGCCCGGGCGGCCCTCGTGGAGTTGAAGGAGCCGGCCCGCAGTGTGCTTGCGGAGTGCTTTCGGCAGTTTGGAGTGGAGCCTGTCGTTCTCGCCGCGGATGCAGCCGAACGCCTGAAAAAAGAGAAATTCGAAGCTTGCGTGGTGAAGCTTGGACCGGAAGCGCAAGCGGTCATGGACTCGGCGCGCACTTCGCCCTCGAACAGCCGGTTGGTGCTCTATGGCGTCGGGGGAAGCGCCCAGGATGCCATGCAGTATTCCAAGTACGGCATCAATGCCATTTTCCAGGAGCCGCTGGAGCGTCCTTCCGTCCTGAAACTCGTGCGTGCCACGCAAATGCTGGTGTTGCATGAATTGCGCCGTTACGTGCGCATCCCGGTGATCACGGAAGTTGGCGTGGTGACGACGGATAACCGGCTCACCGCAACCAGCATTGAACTCAGCTCCGGAGGCATGTCCATGCGGAGCGCCGAAGACGTTACAACCGGGCAGGTGGTAGAGATTTCCTTTGCCTTGCTGACCCTGCCCCGCATTTGGGTGCGCGGCACGGTGACTTGGCGCAATAAGAGCGGCAAGACGCTGGGCGTCAGGTTCGACCAGCAGGACGAACGCCGCCTGCGCATCAAAGAGTGGGTGGACGGCTACCTCGAAGGCTAGCGTCCGAGTCCGAAGCAGAAGTTACACCCCGCGTTTCGTTGTGCCGCTGAAAAAGCAGGTCCCTCCACTCCGCTTCGCTCCGGTCGGGATGACAACAATTTGCGGCCGAACTCAGAATCCCGACTTACTGGGGTGAAGGTGTCAACTCGCGCGAATCGTTGGCGGGAATGTAGAATCAAAAGCAACGATGGCGGATGCTCCCCAACTCGTACAGATTGAGATCGGACCGCCCATCCGGCAGCCCAAGCCGGAATGGCTGAAGGCCAAAGCCCCGGTGGGAGAAAATTTCCACAATCTCAAGAAACTTGCCCGCGGGCTGGGACTGCACACGGTTTGTGAATCGGCGCAGTGTCCTAACATTGGGGAATGTTGGAATCACCGTACCGCGACTTTTATGCTGTTAGGCGATATCTGCACCCGGCGCTGCGGTTTCTGTGCCGTCCCCAAAGGCAGGCCTGAAGCGATTGACTGGGACGAACCGCGCCGCGTGGCCGAGGCGGTGGCAACGCTCGGATTAAAGCACGCGGTGGTGACCAGCGTGAATCGGGATGACGACAACCTGGGCGGGGCCCGGGTTTTTGCTGAAACCATCCGGGAGATTCGGGAACTGACTCCTGAGTGCCGGGTGGAAGTTCTGATCCCCGATTTCCAAGGTCTCGACGAAGCCTTGCGCATTGTTCTGGAAGCCGAGCCCAACGTCCTGAACCACAACACGGAGACGGTGCCGCGACTCTATCGGGCGGTCCGGTCCGGGGCGCGCTACGAGCGCACGCTGCGTCTGTTGGAAAACGCCAAGAAGTTCTCCCCGGGCATGGTCACCAAGTCCGGCGTCATGGTCGGCCTCGGTGAGACGATGCCGGAACTGGTGGAAGTATTTCGTGACCTGGGTGGGCGCGGGGTCGACATTTTGACCATTGGCCAGTATCTGCGCCCATCGCGCGACCATCTGCCGATTACACGCTTCTACACGCCCGATGAGTTTCAGTACCTGAAAGGCGAGGCGCTCCGATTCGGATTTCGCCACGTGGAATCGGGTCCCTTGGTGCGCTCCAGCTATCACGCCCACGAACAGGCGGCGTCGACCCGGCCTATGTAAAAAGTGCGGACACAAGCTGAGGCCTGGAAAACGGATCAGCCCCGGCCGAGCAGACGGGCAAGAACGTCGCGCAGACTATCCACGGCGCGCAGCAGTTCGCTTAACCCTTGCGTTTCCAGACCCACTTCGAGCGATTGCAGATCAACCGTCAAGTCGCGAGCGATCTGGGTGGCGCGCCGTACGCGCTCCTCCGATAAGACGCTCAAAACGGAGTAGGGGTCACGCTTCTGCTCTTTGAGTCCAATCCAGTTTTGAACCGCCCATGCGGTCTGACGAACGTTGTCCACAGCGCTGCGGAACTCGCTCAGGACACGAGGCGAAAAATCGCCCGAGCGTACAAGTTTCTCCAGCTCTTGCAATTCCGACGTGGACGCCAACAGGCGCCCGGAGATGGATCGCGCATCGGCCTGATTCTGGGGAGAGTTCATCGCTTGTTTGTCGCCCCGTATAAATCGAATTCCACAAAGGAGATATTCAGCCTCAGAAAAGCTTCAGGTGAATCGTCAAATATTTCTTCGGATTCTGGCGAATGGCCTTGATCAAGTCGCGGGTTTCCACCAGCAGTTGGTCCACATTGTTGTAAACCGAAGGATCCTGCAGCAACTTTCCGATCGTGCCCTCGCCTGAATTCAGGCGGTCACTGAGATCAGAAACCTTACTCATGGTGTTTTGCAGCTTGCTGGCGAACGCCTGGTCCCTGGCCAGTACGCCCAATGCGCCCTTGCCCGCATTCACGTCGTCAGTCAACTTCTTGACGTTGGCGACGGTTTCGTTGGCGGTGTTGTAGAGAGTCGGATCCTTCAGGAACTTGCCGGCAGTGCCCTTGCCCGCGTTGAGGTCGTCGATAATGGCATTCAGCTTGTCTATCGTGTCATTTGCCTTGCGATAAAGTTCATCATCCACAAGTAGCTTGCCCAAGGTGCCGTTACCGGCAGTCACGTCTTTGACCAGGCCCTGGAATTGAACGACGGTGGTATTCAACTGGTTGTAGAGGCTGGGATCATAGATCACTTTGCCCAGGGAACCTTGGCCGCTTTCCACGAACGCCAGGATACGGTCGACGCGTTTCTCCAGTGCGTCCAGATTCTGCAACGTGCTCTGGCTGGCGCGGACCACGTCCTCGATCTGGGGTGATTCGCGAGTGGCTAGTACATCTCCGGGTTGCACCTCAGGTCCCCGGGCCTGAGCACTGTTGATGTCGATGTAGGTTTCTCCAAGCACGCCGGCAGTCGAAAGGGTGGTCACGGAGTCTTTGCGCAGGCTCTCGTGGAATCTGGTGCTGACCTTCATGGTGACCTCGACCGGAGTCAGCCGCTTGGCAGGGTCGGATACAACCTGGATTCGGGTGACGTTGCCCACGTCCACACCCTGGAGGCGCACCGGAGCGCCGACCCGCAACCCGCCTGCATTGTCGAAATAGGATTTCAGGAGGATCTTACGGGTAAAGATACCGCCGGTGCCGCTCATGAGCAGGATCAGAATGGCAAGAGTGATGCTGGCAGCCAGGACGGTGAGCCCGACTTTCAGTTCGGACCACTTCAACTGCTTCTGGCTAGGCACTGGTTCTCCTCAAGAACGTCATAACAACATTCTCCGCCGTACCGGCACGCTAAAACGAATGCCAGCATGATAGCAGACCCTTAGCCCGCGCTGGCTATCAAGCGGGGTGCGGCTGCAGCACTCCTACCAGTAGAATGGCCAGCAAATAAGCCGCGGCTCCGCAAGCCAGCGTGACATTCAGACCGAACTGGATGGCAATCACGATGGCCAGCACCGAACCCAATACACTCGAGCCTGCGTTCATGGCCCATGCCCATTCCACAGCACTTTCCTGAGCTTCGGTTTTCTGTGCCGCTGGGAACTCGGGGGCGGGAGCGGCGGCCAGCGCCCGCAGGCCGGTGGGAAAGGGCATGCCCATCGCAAATCCTAAAGGAACCAGCAACCCCGCGCTTACCAGCAGCTTCGCCACGAACGGCAGCCCCATCAATGCGTTCAGAAGCCAAGGAAGGATGAATACGTACAGGAGAAGCGCGCTGACAATCAAGGCTAGCGGAAGCCACGCCCGCTGGGCATGGACCAGCCACTGGCGTGAAGCCAGGCTGCCGGCGCCGCTGGATAGTAGAAGGAGGAAAACCACCACGGTCAGGGCGTAAGTGGGGTGCCCAAGAAACAAGACAAAGCGCTGGATGAAGGCAATTTCCACCAGAATGTACCCCAACCCCACAGCGACAAAATACAGCAGCCGGACTGTGCGTTCCTGTTTACGTCCGCCATGCAGGGCCAGGGGGACGACCAGAAATGCGAGGACAGCCACCAGAGAAATCACCAGGACCATGGCCAAGACGGCGACTCCGAGGTTCACTTTCCAGTCGATTCCTTGCTCCAACTCCTCCTGGTGCAGTATCTGGTTCAGTTTCAGCGTGAAGAAGAAAAACGGCGCATTGTCGTTTACCGGCGCTATGTTGTAAGCGTACCGCCCCGCAAACGCATAGGGATCGTTGCTCGCGATCAGTGCCGAAAACGGATTGTCTCCAGGCTGAGAAGGCAGATAGAGCGGCACTAACGCAGGATAGCTGCTCAGGTGCGCATGAACGGCCGCCTCTTCCTCGGATGTGAAGGCAATCTTTTTGGCCAGCACCACCACTGGAATTCCGTCCTCGTCCAGCTCTCCTTGGGAAACAATCATGAAATTCCTGGCCGGGTTCCCGACCCCAAGCTCGTGCAAAGCTTGCATCGCCACGGAAACGACACGAAGCGCCTCGCGAGGCTGCTGGAACTCCCAGCGTGTGATGGCCACCATGCCATCGGGCTTGAGATGCTCGAAATATTCACGGAAGGCCTCCACCGTGTAGAGGCTGTTCTCGCTCAAAGCAAATGCTCCGGCCGCGGTTGAAGCCCAGGTATCGACGAGGGTCATCTGCACCACATCGAAATTCTGATGCGCATTGCGGACGAATGACCGGCCGTCGGTGACCTCAATGTGAACTTCAGGCCGTTCATAGAGGTGATACGAATACTCCGCGTAGCGCCCACGCATCACGGTGTTGGCGATAATGGGATTGATTTCGATTCCGGTCACACTCGGGCTGCCGTTGGCCAGCGCGCGCAGCACATCCACGCCTCCCCCGGGTCCGATAATGGCGTATTCGCCGCGCGGCCGCAGCACATTCACGAGCGCCGGCGGAGCCGACATCAGATTCTTTTGCCATGCCGTGTCCCGCCATTGTTTCGGGTCCGCGTTCATGATGTAAGTCGACGCGTCGGCATCGATGACCACCGCCTTGGCGTCGCCTTGCCGGTCCACCTCCACGCGTGAGATCGCATTCCAGCGGGCGAACTCCACAAAGGACTTGTCGCGAAGGATGCCCTTGGCATAGACCACGTCGAAAAACCTTCCGGAATGGTTGGCGGCGATTACGAGCAGGAGGAGTGCGCTTTGAGCCACAACCAGCCTGCGCGCAGAGTTGCTCTGCGCCCAGACCGCTCCGGCAACCGCCGCCATCAACCCCGCGAACAGCACGGTGTTCGGTCCGCCCAGCCAGTTGAGCAGAGGGACAATTCCCAGGCAAGCCAGCGCTCCACCCGCAAGGTCGGCTCCGTAAAGACGCGGGATATGTTCCGATTCGCGGGCAAAGAGAATCGAAAACTCCAGGCCGGTGACGAAAAAGGGCACCGCTGAGGCCAGATAGATCGCAGTCAGCCGAAGACAGTTTGCCCGCGACAACTCGAGGGAAACTGGAACATGCAGCACAATTTCCAAAACGATGGGCACGGCCACAGCGTTCATGGCGCAGAGGCACACCAGCAGGCCACGAGTCCCGAAGCGCGCCAGCCGGCTCTTTCCCAGATAGGCGAACACTCCGCCGGAGCCCAGCCCGAGCAATGCAATGGAGATTGCGAGAAAAGCAAAGTGATAAAAAAGAACGACGGAAAACAGCCGGGTGAGCGCCAGTTCGAGCAAAAGTGCCGCGAAGCTGCTGATTGCAACGCCCGCCAAAAGCGCCGGTTGGCAGGCTCTTTCCGGCACGCTCGTGAAGTTCAGCGGGGGCGTCTCACTGGTCAGGCTCATTCGATGGTTCGCTCTGGAAGGCGACAGTCTAACAGAAGCACTCAGCATTCAGCCGTCAGCATTCAGCCAGTCAGTATTCAGCTAACCCAGCCAGCAGCGGACTCCGAGATGGCTTAATCGGGAGGCCGACCCTCAATTCTCCAAGATGACCTGCGCGATCGCGTATTGTGCGGTGTGGGAAAGCGAAAGCGCAACATGCGCTGCACCCAGCCTGGCGGCAAACTCCGCCGCCTTGCCGTGGAATTCCATGGTGGGACGGCCTCCGGGTTGGCGGCAGACTTCAACGTCGCGCCAGGCCACTCCGTGATTCCAGCCTGTACCGATGGCCTTCATCGCCGCTTCCTTGGCGGCAAACCGCGCAGCATAGCGCTCCACTCGGTTGGCCTTGGACTCGCAGTAGCGGATCTCTGCCTCGGTAAAGACGCGATGCAGGAAGCGCTGGCCGAAACGTTGGATGGTCTGTTCGAGGCGCGGAACTTCCGCAATGTCAATGCCCGTGCCGACGATCACAGGAATTACGTTAGCACAGCGGAGCGGATCGCCATTAAAGCAACCGGTCGCCGCGATAGATCAACTGTCCATTTGCCAATCGTGCTTCGTCCATGAGTGTGTGGGGTTTCACCGGGCCTGTGCCGTCGATATGGAAGACTTCGTGGCCGTGGGCCGTCAGCCAATCTGAAACCAGCATGCGGTGGCAGCGAAAGTACACTCGCTCAGCGCACATGTAGGCGGTGCGTGAGTGCTCAGCCAGGGCGATAAGTTCGGCGATGCCATGCTCGAACTCGGCGGTGAGCATGTAATCGGCATAGTTGCGGAAGCTGGGGCTGCGCAGGGCGATGTTGGGCGAGTCATGGCGAATCTTTCTGCGCCGGCCTCCAAGCTCTTTGATCCAGACGTAACGGACTCCGGCCTTGGGCAAAGTTTGCTCCAGCGATTCACGGTTGAAATGCGGCAGACGGCGCGACATGGGGAAGGAGCGAATGTCCGCCAGCGTCTGAATAGAGTGCGCCTGCAAGACAGCCACGAACTCGTCCAGAGTGCGGGTGGAATGGCCGATGGTGTAGAGGGTCGCCACGGAAATATTTCACTACAGAGGATACTGGGGACACAGAGGAAGAAGGGCCGACACGTCGCCTCTGCGATCTTGGTGTCCTCTGTGGTTGACTTACTCAGAAGCCAGGTGCTTGAGCGCCTGAACCAGCACCTCGTCCTGCTCCGGAAATACAGTCCGCAAATCCAGCAGCACGCGGCCATCTTCCACACGTGCGATGACCGGCGGATTGGAAGCCCTCAAACGCGCGCAAAGTTCGTCGGCAGGGAGCCCTTCGCGGGTCAGTGCGATCAACCGCGTGGGCAGAACGGCAGACGGAGCGGCCCCACCCCCAATCACCGATTCGCCGTCAACTACCTCAACTGACAACTTCGGCGCCCGAATCTTTCCGGCGACCACCTCTGCCCGCCTTGCAATTTCTTCCCTGGATAATCGCATCATGCGCAGAGCCGGAATGGCGTCATGCTCACCCTTCACATACGCCAGCAAGGTGGCTTCGAGAGCGGCGTAAGTGAGCTTGTCCACCCGAAGCGCGCGGAATAACGAATTGGAACGCATGCGGGCGATGAGGTCGCTGTCGCCGCTGAGTATGCCGGCCTGGGGACCGCCTAATAGCTTGTCCCCGCTGTAGGTCACCACATTCACTCGGGCGCGTAAGCTGTCCAGGACGCTCGGTTCCCCACTCACGCCGATCGAGCGCAGGCCGAAGAGCGCGCCGCTGCCCAGATCTTCCATGAGCGGGACATTGCGCTTGCGGGCAAGTTCCACCAGTTCCTCAAGGTGGGGCTGCTGAGTGAATCCGGTGATCTGGAAATTGGAGCGATGCACGCGCAGCAGCAGCCGGGTTTTTTCTGTGATCGCCCGCTCGTAATCGGAGATGCGGGTGCGGTTGGTCGTACCGACTTCTCTCAGCACGGCGTTGGATTTGGCCATGACATCGGGAATGCGGAAGGATCCTCCAATTTCGACCAACTCGCCGCGGGAAACGATGACTTCGCCGCCGTCGGCCAGAGTGTTGAGAGCGAGCAGCACGGCGGCGGCGTTGTTGTTGACGACGATGGTCGAAATCGCTGACGCGCTTCGCTCGGCACCACGGGCGAGGACGCCCGCGCCCACATCGACATCTTCCGAAAGAAGCTTACGAAACAGACGATCCACATGAACGTCGCGTTTGCCGCGTTCGCCGGTTGCGATGTCAAATTCCAGGTTGGAATAGACACCGGCTGTCTCCCGGATGTGATCGAAAACAGAAGCCAGGAGCGGTGCGCGTCCGAGGTTGGTGTGAAGGATGACTCCGGTCGCATTGATAACGGGGCGCAAGGAATACTGCAGCGCATGCCGAACTTGCCGCTCGACCGCGCGGTCGAGTCCGGAGAGAGCGAGATCAACCTCATTTGGGTTAAGACGACCTGCCGCAATCTCCTCCCGCATGCTCGCCAGCACAGCGCGGGCCGCGTCAGTGACGGCAGCGTGGCCTTCCTGCGATACAAGCGGAGCCAGTGTGGCCCTGTGCACAAGCTCATCTACGGAGGGAAGCTTGCGATAAATATCGGCTTTGGATTCAGTTTTCACCCGCGTCGATTATCCCATTCAGAGGACACGAAACAAAACAGCCGGTACACGCCCGATCCGGCTACCCCACTTCCACCAGCCCATAAGTCTTCTGCCAGCGGGTGCGCATGTAGCGCAGGGCCTTGTCGATCTCTTCGCGAGAAATTTCCGCGTTCGGCCCGTCCAGGACGGCGGCCGCTTCGCGCTTGGCGGCCTCCAGCAGTTGCCGGTCGCGGATCAGGTTGGCCACTTGGAAATTAGGCATTCCCGCCTGGCGCGTGCCGAAGAATTCTCCCGGTCCGCGAAGCTCCAGATCAAGCTCGGCGATCTGGAAGCCGTCGCTCGTGCGCACCATCGCGTCGAGGCGGCGTTCGCCGTCTTCAGAAATCTTGCCGCCGGTCATCAGAACGCAATACGACTTGGCGGCGCCCCGGCCAATGCGGCCGCGAAGCTGATGCAGCTGAGCCAGCCCGAAGCGCTCTGCATGTTCGATGACCATCATGGTTGCGTTGGCCACGTCCACGCCGACCTCGATCACGGTCGTCGAAACCAGGATATCCAACTCGCCCTTCTGGAACAGTCGCATGACCTGTTCTTTCAAATCAGCTTCCATGCGGCCATGCAACAGGCCAATCCGCAGATCGGGGAAAATGCGGGTGCTCAGCTCTTTGTACATCTTGATGGCGGCTTTGAGTTCGGTCTCTTCGTTTTCTTCGATCACCGGATATACGACGTAGGTTTGATGTCCGGCTGCAACCTGCTTGCGCACGAAATCCCAGACTTCACTGGAGCGCTCGTCGGATACGCGTTTGGTGACGATCGGCGTCCGGCCAGGAGGCATTTCGTCGATTACGCTCACGTCCAGGTCTCCGTAGAGGGTGAGTGCGAGGGTGCGGGGGATGGGGGTCGCGGTCATGACCAGGACATCGGGCTCGGCGGCTGGCGAGTTGGTGGGACTCCTCCCGACACGTTCTTCACTCGATTTCCGCATCAACTTGAAGCGCTGCAGGACGCCAAAACGATGCTGCTCATCTACGATCACTAATCCAATCCTGGCGAACTCCACCGTTTGCTCGATCAAGGCGTGGGTTCCGATCACAAGTTGCGCGTTGCCCTGGGCGATGTGGCGGCGCGTTTCGCGCTTGCGGTCGTCTTCCATGGAGCCGGTAAGGAGCACGACCCGGTAGCCCGCGGCCTCGAGGATACGGCGCGCGGAAAAATAATGCTGCTGCGCCAGAATTTCCGTAGGCGCCATCAACGCCACCTGATACCCGTTTTCCATGGCAATGATGGCGGCTTCGAAGGCGACAATGGTCTTGCCCGACCCGACATCGCCCTGCAGGAGGCGGCGCATCGGGGAAGGCCTCTCCATGTCAGAAGCGATTTCCTTGAGCGCACGCTTCTGCGCGGTGGTGGGGTGGAAAGGAAGAATCTTCTTGATGGCTGCGCGCACTCGCTCATCCAGATGGAAGGCAATGCCCGTCTGCGCCTTCTGTTCCCGGCGCTTGAGTTCGAGTCCGAGTTCGACAAAAAACAGCTCCTCGAAAATCAGGCGTATGTGAGCCGGCGTACGCGAGGCTTGCAGATCCTGAAAGCTTTCCCCCGGCTCGGGCCAATGCACCTTCCACAAAGCCTCGCGGGGAGGAATAAGACTCAGATGGCGGCGCACCGCCGCGGGGATCGGGTCCGGGAAATCGGATGTGAGGTTTTCAAGCGCGGCATGGATGACGCGACGGAACCAGCGGGAAGTGACCCGGCCTTGTCCGGCTGACTCATAGATGGGGACGATGCGGCCGATTTCGAGCGAAGCGGCGAGTTTCTGCTCGGTGGCATCGGCGGAGACGTCCTCGAGAGCATCGCCAATGATTTCAAATTGCGGCTGCATGAGTTGAATCTCGCCGCTGCGAAAGTCTTCCTCCACCTTGCCGTAGAGGGCAACGATCTGCCCAGGCTTGAACTTATCGCGAAGATAAGTCGCATTGAACCACATACACTTCAGGCGCGCCCGGCCTTGCCCGGCGGTCATCTGGAAGATCGGCATCCGGCGGGTGCGGAAAAGGCCGGAGGTGCGCACCTCGGCAATCACTGTGGCCATCTCTCCGGCGCGAAGTTCGGCAATGCCGCGGGGATTCAGGCGGTCTTCGTAACGGAAAGGAAGATAATGGAGCAAGTCGTCGAGGGTGTGGATGCCTTTGGCAGCCAGCACCTCGGCCAGGCGGGGGCCGATGCCCTTCACGTATTGAACGGAGGTGGACAACTCCAGCATCTGAAGGGATGTTAGCAGGAGGCGTCCCGACGGCTACAGTCGGGGAGGTGAATCCGCGCAGATTGAAGCCATGACCAAGTCAGTCGCCAATTTCGTGCACGCCCTGGTGGCCGTGCTGGCAGGAAACGCGGCCTATTTTCTGCTGGTACGCTACCTGCCGCCGCGTGCGCGTCACGTCCCGTTTCAGATGGATCTCGGCCTGGTGGTAGATTTCTGGTTTTGCCTGGTCGCCTTCGGCATCGTCAAGGCGGTAGCTGGGTGGGAAGGCCGGTCGAAGCCGCGCAAGCCATGAAAAAGCTTCGGGAGCTCCCTTTACACATCGACCGCAGCCACCTGCCTGGTTACTTTGGGAACTTCGGTAACCACGCCGCAGGCCTTAGAATGCCCGCAGCACTATGCAGAAGGTCTCCATCCTTTACGATGCCAGTCAGACGGTGCTGTCCACGTTTGATTTGGACGAGGTGCTGCAGCAAATCCTGACCATCGCCCGCGACTATTTCCACGTGCGGAACGTCGCTATCCTGTTGGTAGACAAGGAAAATGAACTCTATGTGCGCCGCCAGGTCGGCTGGGATGAGGGTGAAGACCAAATCCGGCTGCCGATAGGAAAAGGCATCACCGGTTCGGCGGCACAACAAAAGCGCCCCATCTACGCCCCAGACGTCAGCAAGGATTCACGCTACGTTTCGTCGGCGAAGGACACGCGCTCAGAAGTAGCTGTGCCGCTCATGGTCCGGGACAAAGTCGTGGGCGTGCTGGATTGCCAGAGTGAAAATCTGAACCACTTCGACGCAGAGACGATTGACCTGCTCACTCTTTTTTCCACCCAAGCCTCGATGGCTTTGCAGAACGCCCGGCTGTATTCGCTGGAGCGGCGCCGCGCCTCGCAACTGGAGGTGATCAATGCCATCGCGCAGCAGATGACCGCGGTGCTGGACCTGAAGGAATTGCTCTCTAAGGTGTGTTCGTTGATTCAGCAGGCGTTTCCCGTGTCCCATGTTTCGGTGCTCCTGAACGATGAGGAGGACGTGGTGTTGCGGGCCAGCCACGGAAATCTCACTTCACGGGTTCCGGAAGGCGGACGGTTGCCGGCGAATGCGGGGCTGTGGGGACGGGCCCTGGCTGCGGGAAGGACCGTGGTTGAGAACGATGTGAAAACAGCACCCGATTACGTCGGTTTCTACCTCGAAACCGCGGCGCGCATGTGCATTCCGCTGGTCGCATTTGGACAGACGGTCGGCGTCCTGGTGCTGGACAGCGCGCAGCCTGATGCATTTCACACCAACGACACGCAGCCCCTGGAATCCGTTGCCGATATCTGCGCCACGGCCATCCAGAATGCTCACTATGTGGAGCGCGTCAAGCAGCTGGCGTATCTCGACGGATTGACCGGGACCTTCAATCGCAGGTTCTTCGAAATGCGGGTTGCCGAGGAAATCGAGCGGGCCAGGCGATTCGGCGCCGGTATGGCCGTGATCATGATTGACATTGATCATTTCAAGCAGTTGAATGACGAATTCGGGCACTTGCTGGGGGATGAGGCGCTGCGCCAGGTGTCTTCGCTTTTCCACCAGCATCTGCGGAAGATCGACGTAGTATGCCGGTATGGAGGAGAAGAATTCGCCATTCTGCTCTTCGAAACCAACCCCCAGCATGCTTTGAGCGTAGCAGAAAAGCTGCGAAAGATGGTGGAGGCCTGGCAGTTCCCAGGAGTGCCGCGGCCGGTCACCATAAGCGCAGGAACCGCCAACTATCCTGACGATGGCGTTACTCGCGATGAACTGGTGAGAGCCGCTGACGCGGGCTTGTATGCGGCAAAACAGGCGGGACGAAACCGCGTTTGCCGAGCCTCGGATGGGCAGCACAGCCGGGCGCAAGTCAGCAGCCGATAGCTCAAGCGCCTAGTCGGTTCCGCTTAGATCTCGTTGTCTTCCTGAAGTTCCTGCCTGAGTTCTCTCTGGATTTCATGCTGGTGGTCGTGGAACTGGCGCTGCATTTCGCGCATTTGTTGCTTGAGTTGCTGCCGTTGATTGAGCATGTCCCGGGTTTGTCGCTCAATTTCCGGCTTCATTCGCTCGACTTCGGCAACCTGCCGATGGATGGCCTGTTCCATCTCCGGTTTCATGCGAGCCATTTCAGATCGTAACTGGCTCAACTCTTTGCAGGTTTCGGCATCGAGCTCGGGAATCTCCAGGCTTTCACGGAAAATATCTGACTGCTTGCGCTCGGGCAGAGTGAGCGTGATGGTTTGTTCCTTTTTGTCGCGGATCACGCTGATGGCGGCCGTGTTGTCCTTGCGGGAGCGCAGGGCGTGACCGAAGTCGCTGCTGTCATTGATAGGTTCGCCATTGATCTTGACGATTACGTCTCCGGCGCGGAAGCCCGCCTTCTCTGCGCGGCTGCCTCTTTCCACCGAACGCACCAACACACCCTGACCATTCTTGGCTCCAAAGAAGTCTCCCAGTTGAGGGGTAAGATTTTCCACCATGAGACCACTGCGCATCGAGGAATGCACCATCACGATGGAAACCGGCAGATCGATGTCCGGCAGGGGTGGCATCGCAGGCATCGTAAACTTGAAATCCTTATGGTTTGGCCCAAAGGCATAAGCGAAATCCTTCTTGCGATCGGCGAGCTGTACTTTTATGGTCAGCGGCTGGCCATCGCGGCTGATGCCGAGCGTCACCACGCGCCCTGGCGGCGTTTCCCGGATCATACGGCGAAGTTGCTCGACGCTTTCCACCTCAGTACCATTCAAAGTGAGAATCACATCCTGTTCCTTCAGGCCAGCCTTGCCGGCGGGAGCATCCTGATCCACCATGGTCACTTCCACGCCCTTCTCTTCTTTCAGATGGAGAGTAGCCAGGCGATCGGAAGTGACATCCCGCGTGTCCACCCCCAGATAAGAGCTGCCGTCCCATGATTCCTCGCTCCAGGACCCGACGGGCGGATCAAAGGAATGATCGACCGCAAACGTTGCGATGGCCAGCAGCGGCAGCGCGAGCATGGTTATTAGGATTGAGTTCCGCATATTAACCTCCAGCCTGCAAATTTTCTTACCGGCTACTGCGGCGGAATGAAATGTCGCCCGTCGAGGTCTGTACCTTCAGCACAGGCCCGCCGCCGTTCAGATTTCCTTCTGCAGTGACCGTCTGTGGACCGTAATCCCCGCCTTCGGTAGTGACCCGGATCTCGGGAAACTCCGAGCGAATGGTATGGCCATTGGCGACTTCAATCGAAGCGCGCACCGAGATGTTCACGTTCGGCGCCAGGTAGACCGTAATATCGCCCGCGGAAGTCTCGAGCTCGGAATCGTTGCGCTCCCCGTTTGACGCGACCATCTTCACTTCGATGCCGCCGGCACCGGTCTCCGCGCGGGCCGAGGGAACTCCCAGCAATTCGATGCTGCCCCCTCCGGTCTCAGCCCGCACCGGCCCTTTGGCCGAACTCAGCCGGATACTGCCCCCTCCGGTTTCCATTTCCGCGGAGCCACCGATCTCACCCAGATCGATGCTGCCGCCTCCGGTCGAGGCCTTTACCTTGCCATTACAGCGCTCCACCTGGATGCTGCCCCCTCCGGTTTCCAGAACCGCTTCTTGCAAACCGGAAATGATGGTCACGCTGCCGCCGCCGCTTTCAGCTTCGATCCGGCCTTTTGCCGAATTCACCTTGATGGAGCCTCCGCCAGTGTGCAGGCTGACGTCGGAACCGACATTGCCGACATCAATGCTGCCGCCGCCAGTTTCCGCGTTGATGACGCCGCCGATGTCATCAAGGCGAATACTGCCGCCGCCGCTCTGCGCATCGACCCGGCCCGAGATCGAGGCGGTGGTAACACTGCCCCCGTCGGTCTCGATTTTGACCTCATCCATCTCGCGGGGCACGTTAAGGACAAACTCACCGGAGAACTTGTGAGCATGCCCACCTTCCCAGTCCCCCACAATCCAGGCGGTATCGCCGCGGACGTAAGCGCTGATTTTGTAGTTCTCGAAATCACGGCGGGCCCGGTCCTCGGACGAAGTACAAGAATGATTGCGAATCACATAGCTGATGCCCGGCTGCGAACCGCCTTCCACGCGCACCGAGCCGATGTCCACCTTGACCCTGAGATTCTTTGCCGCGGCCAGAGATCCGGTGATCTCCTGGGTCCAGTTTCCGCCTTCACCATAAACGCGGGTCTGTTGCGCTCTGGCCAGCGGTTGAATCACCACCGGAAAAATCAGCAGCAGCACCGCCCCGAATTTAGAGAGCTTCTTCAACATTCACCGTCCTAATTCTCATCCTCATACCGCCGACCGTGATCGGCTGAACAGGCCTGAGCCCGTCCCCGCATTCTTTTTCAATCAAACTCCGGAAGCTGGGCCAGCATGGCGCGTGCCTGCGACCGGATGTACTGGTTCTGATCGTTCTGCGCCAGTTGTTGCAGAACCGCCCGCACGCCGCTGTCCGCCCCCACCGGTTCGAGCAGATGGAGAGCTTCAGTTCGAACCCCCGGATTGGAATCATGCATCAAGGCCTCGAGCAGCGCATCACGCACGCGCGGGTCGCTCTTGACGTAAGTGCCCAAGCCATCCAGTGCCTTCAGGCGCACTCCCGGATTCGAGTCATAGCGCAGGGCATACATCAAGGCCTCACGAACATGCGTATCGTTGGGTTGCTGGGTCAGCAGGTCCACCGAATCCATGCGCACACCCGAGTTGTAGTTGTTACGAGCTGCGAACAGAAGCAACTGCTGGATGCGTTGATCGTTGAGCGAGCCTTGCGCTTGCTGGGTGGAAACTGTGTTGTACTTGATGCTGATCTGGTTGGATCCCGGCTCCTGGGAGATCGATTGAATGCCCGTGATGGAAGATTCGGCGGGACTCGCAGGAGTTGCAACCATGGAGGCGACTCCGCCATTGCCATTCACGACCCTGTAGGTGGCGCCGATACCACCGGCAAAACCAATCATGAAGATCGCAGCCGCCAAGGCGGGAGAAAAACGAATCTGACGAAGCCAGACGCCGGGATCGAAGACCAGGCGATGCCAAAAGCCGCCCTGCTCGGTGGTTTCCAGCGCTTCCTGCAGGCGCATGCGGGAAGCCGCCATCAGGTTCGGGGAAGGCTCCTCGATCGGCAGTTCAGACAGCACGGCGTGAAACTTGCGTGTAGTCTTCAGCTCCGCAGTGCAATCCGGGCAGCGTGCCAGATGCTGCTCCAGTTCGTAACGAGCGTCATCGGCCAGCTCGTTATAGACGTACAGTAGAACGTTGTCTCGGACCCACTCACATTTCATAATCGCACCCCCTTGGGGGATATCTTCTACTCACGTGGCGACAGCCGCCCGCGGCTGTCGAGCCGAGCTCGGCAGCCTCTTTCATCTCATATCCGCCAGCGCTCCCCTCAGCTTCTGGGTGGCGCGAAACAAAGTATTCTTGGCCGTTTCTTCGGTCGTATTCAGCACTTCGCCCACGGTTCGCAACTTGAGCCCATGATAGTGTTTCAGTTCGAACACCATGCGCTCCCGGGGCGTCAATTTTTCCAGGGCCTGATGGATGCGCCCGCCCAATTCACGACGCATCAGGTCGCGCTCCGGATTGGCGCCGGCCCGGCCGTCGGGAACTTGCTCCAGCACATCGTACTGCTCACCGGCTGCATCCGTCGCCACCGGGGCATCTTCCTTGCGCACTTGCCTCTTTCGCAGGTGATCCAGGCAGAGATTGGTAACGATGCGGTAGATCCAGGTGTAGAAGGAGCACTCGAAGCGGAAGTTCCCCACGCTTTTGTACGCCTTCAAGAACGCTTCCTGGTAAATGTCCTGGGCTTCGTGTTCGGTTCCGGTGAGATGAATGGCCAGCCGGAGCACCGCCTGGTCGTAATGCCGCACCAGCTCCTCGAATGCAGCCCGATTGCCGCGCTGCGCTTCGCGGACCAGCAATGTGTCGTCAATACGGCCTAGACTTTGCCCAGCCATATGGCCCCGAAACTGGGGGTCCTGGGTTCTGCTAGCCTCTTCTTCCCTGTGGTCCCGTCTTGCTTCCCGGAGGGAGCCCTCGCCAACCGCAAATGGTATAGCCCACGCCTCGGCCGGCATATTTTTCTCTGTCCTCGACTGCACCGGGCGCCATTGCCGTTCTTCCCGGTTGCATAGCTATGGACGTGTCAGGATGAGAACCGTGAGCAGAATTATAGGAGTTTGGCAGGATTTCTGCTGACAGTAGGCCGTTGTTGGTAAAGGCCTTGCGTCATTTCCAGTGCGCTCCGCCCCCTCTGTGGCTTAGCGAAAGTAACTTGGCACAGTCCCAGAAGCTGGGTTGTTCATCTTGTCGCGCAAGTAGGGATGCGGTTCTTATTCCGCCGCTTCCTTCTCGATTACAACTTTCAGGTGCGCGGTCACTTCCTTGTGCAGCTTGATGGGGACCGTGAACTCGCCCAAAGTTCGCAGAGGCTCGTGGAGTTGGACCTTGCGGCGGTCCACGTTGAAGCCCTTTTTCTCCAGCGCGTCCCCGATATCGCTCGACGTGACCGAGCCGAAAAGCTGGTCGTGTTCCCCGGAACGGCGCTGGAACGAAACCGAGAGTCCGTCAAACTGTTTGGCCAGCTCCTCCGCCTGCGCTTTTTCCTTGGCAGAACGGCGAACCGACGCCGCCTTCATCTGCTCAATCACCGCCTTGTTGCCGGCGGAAGCCTCGATCGCGAGCTTGCGGGGCAACAGGTAATTGCGGCCATAGCCTTCGGCGACCTTCACCACATCCCCACGGGCGCCCAATTTCGCTACATCTTCTTTAAGAATGACTTCCATAAGATGACTCCGTCTTGAATTTCTTTGTGGCCACGGATTTGCACGGATTCACACGGATGAAACTCTTATTTCACAAACTGATCCGTGAAAATCTGTGTAAATCCGTGGCCGAGCTGTTCTAAGAGGCCCGGCCGGCAAACGGCAGCAAGGCGATGTTGCGCGCTTGCTTGATGGCCGAGGACAAGCGCCGCTGATGCGGCGTGCAAACGCCGGTCAGGCGGCGGGGAACGATCTTCCCGCTTTCCGCCACAAACTGCGCCAGCAGCCGGATGTCCTTGTAGTTGATCGCCTCAATCTTTTCCACGCAGAATTTGCAAACTTTCTTGCGCCGGAAAAACTTGCGGCCGCCGGGGCCACCCTCGCGTCCGCCTCCGGGACCGCCGGGGCGGGGTGGACGACGCTCCCCGCGATCGGGGCGATCCCCGCTGGAGGATGATTCGGCGGTTGGTGTTGCTCTGGTTTCGTCAGCCATGATGCTCCTTAAAATCTGTCGTTGGTCGTTGGCCGTTAGTCGTTAGCTGGTTGTACCTTCGACGCGAGGAACGGCGAAAATGCTCGCGTCCGTTGGCCAAGGGCCAACGACCAACGACGGTTCTTCTTACGCCGTGACTGCCGGGGCTTCTCCGGCAGCCTGGGGCTGTGCCGGGGCCGGGACGGCTTTGCGCTTCGCGTCTTTGATCGCCTTGATCTTGTCCAGACGCTTCTGCTCCTCGTCGATGCGCACGGTGAGGAACTTGATCACGGGTTCGGTGACGCGCAGGCGGCGTTCCAGTTCATGAATCAGGCCACCGCTGCCTTCCACCGTGAGCAGCACGTAAATGCCGTCGTGAAACTTCCGGACCGTGTATGCGAGACGCCGCTTGCCCATGCGTTCCACATTTTTCACCTGCCCGCCCGAGGAGCCCACAGCCGACTCCAATATGGAAATGAGTTTGTCCTGGTCTTCTTCCGCCATATCCGGGCGGACGATGAACATGAGTTCATAAGTGCGATTCATTTCTTCTCCAATTCTTTAACGTCATTCTGAGCGCAGCGAAGAATCTATGCATTTCCCTTCAAACCGCCGGAAATTTACATATTCTTCGCGGTCTAAAGACCACTCAGGATGACGTATCCTCCGCTTTGCGGTTGAAGCGGTTCATGGCCGCCGCCGCGCCTTCCGCCAAAATCATCTTCACTGCCTGGGCAGCGGTATCGAGCATTTCATCCGCGACCTTGAGCTGCGCCTTGCGCATCGGTGATAGCAAATAACTCATCCCATCTTCAATCTTGCGATCAGGCGCGACGCCCATCCGAATCCGCAGAAAATCCTTCGTTCCCAGCGTTCCGATCACCGACTCGATCCCGTTGTGCCCCGCTGAGCTGCGGTTGCGGTGAAGCCGGACCGTCCCCAGCGGAAAATCCAATTCATCCTGAATCACGATCAGGTCTTCTTCCGGCTTGACCTCGTGTTTTTCCACTAACTCGCGCACTGACATGCCGCTCAGGTTCATAAAAGTCTCTGGCTTGGCCAGCAGAACCGTTTCTGAACCAATCGCAGCTCTTGCGGTCAGCGCGTGGCATTGCCGGTTTCTCACTTCCACACCGTGCTCGTTTGCGATCCGGTCGATGGCCAGGAATCCCAGATTGTGCGGCGTAAACTGATATTCGATTCCCGGATTGCCGAGACCCACAATAAGCTTCACGCCAATCGTCAAACCTGTTCACCACAGAGGCACAGAGAAAAATCTCAACCTTCGTTTTTCGCCTCGCAATCCAAGCGTCCTCTGTGTCTCTGTGACTCTGTGGTGAAGATGCCCCGCTATTTCTTTTCCTTCTTCTCTGCCTTCTCCGGTTTCTCGGGCTTCTCTGCAGCCCCTTCCGCGCCTTCCTCCTCGGTCTCCTGCTTGCCCTTCTTGATGACCTCGGGTTCGGCCGGGGTGGCGGCAGCTTCGGCGGCCACTGCTTCCGGAGTGGGCGCCACCTCTTCCTTGATCGAGATGACTGTAGCTACCGGCCCGTTCGGATCGCTGAGAAACTTTAACTTCTCCGCGTGCGGCAGATCCGATACGCGCAGCACCTTCCCGAACACCAGTTCGCTGACGTCCAACTCAATCGAGGCCGGAATGTCGGCAGGCAAGCACTCGATTTCCACCTCGCGCAGAATCTGCTCCAAAATGCCACCCTGCTGTTTCACGCCGGCGGCTTCGCCCTTGAGCACGATGGGCACGTTGACCGTGAGCGTCTTGTCCATGGCGATGCGCTTCAGGTCAATGTGCAGCAGGGCCCCTTTGATGGGCTCGTACTGCCAGTCCACGATCATAGCCTTGGTGCGCTCGCCGCCATCGAGGGTCAGGTCGAAGATCGTGTTGTAGCCGGATTCTGAGTGCAGGATGCGCGAGATCTGGCGTGGTTCGAGACTGACCGGCACGGCTTCCTTGCCGGCGCCATAGAGTACCGCGGGAACTTTGCCGGCGCGGCGCACCCGGCGTGCGTCGTTCTTGTTGCCCGCGGTGCGCGGCTGCGCTTCCAATATGTTGCTTTCAGTTGCAGTTGCCATATTTTTGATTCCTGTTTACAAGAACAATTTGCTGACGGACGTTTCTTCGTGAATCGACTGGATCGCACGTCCGATCAAACCAGCGATGGAAAGAACTTTGATCTTGGACTCGTTGCTTGCTGCTTCGCTCAGCGGGATCGTGTTCGTGACCACCACTTCGCGAATGTGGGAGCGGGAAATGTTTTCCACGGCCGGTCCAGAAAGCACCGGGTGCGAGGCGCAGGCATAAACCGCAATGGCGCCGTTCTCCAGCAGAGCGCTGGCGGTCTTGACCAGCGTGCCGGCGGTGTCGATCAAGTCGTCGATCACCAGGCAGGTTCGGCCATTGACATCGCCGATGACGTGCATGACTTCCGCCACATTCACATCCACGCGGCGTTTATCCACGATGGCGAGAGCGGAATCCATCTTCTTGGCGAAAAAGCGCGCGCGTTCCACACCGCCCGCATCCGGCGAAACCACGGTCAAATGCGGGAGGTTCAGACGCTTGAAATAGTCCACCAGCACCGGCGACGCGAACAGGTGATCCACCGGAATGTTGAAGAAGCCCTGCAACTGCGGGGCGTGCAAATCGACGATTAGGGCTCGATCCGCGCCCGCCGTGGTAAGCAGATCCGCCACCAGCTTGGAAGAAATCGGCACCCGCGGCTTGTCTTTCCGATCCTGCCGGGAGTAGCCATAGTACGGAACCACCGCGGTGATGCGCCGCGCCGAGGCGCGTTTGAGCGCGTCCATCATCAGCAGAAGCTCCATCAGGTGCTCGTCCACCGGGCGGCAGGTCGGCTGCATCACGAAGACGTCGGCGCCACGGACATTCTCCTGGATCTGAACGTAGGCCTCGCCGTCTTTGAAACGGGTCACCAGCGCCTGGCCGCGAGTCAGCCCGAGAAAAGCGCAGACCTCATCGGCAAGCGGCTCATTGGCGGTGCCGCAGAAGATCTTGAACTTGTCATCCGCGCGGCTGCGTTGAGGCTTGCGCTCCGGTTTTTCGTCGGCGCTCATCTGAGCTTTCTTTTCCGTCGCTGTCGCAAGAGTGGCCATGGTTTTCAGCCTTTAGCTGTTAGCTCTTAGCCTTTAGCTCAAATCTGCCGTCCCAACTTCGGCACCGAAGCCAAGAGCCAAAAGCTAATGGCTAAGAGCTGGGGTTCTGGCTGGGCCGCTAGGATTCGAACCTAGACAAAGTGCTCCAAAGGCACTTGACCTACCATTAGTCGACGGCCCA